>Ga0208461_1000005_pt1 | contig 224443 bp, 160 predicted proteins | sample AD_JPNTR4_MetaG_FD_184448 | JGI IMG/M metagenome (GOLD analysis project Ga0208461, IMG submission 184448) | Active sludge microbial communities of municipal wastewater-treating anaerobic digesters from Japan - AD_JPNTR4_MetaG (SPAdes) (version 2) | ecosystem: Engineered > Bioreactor >...
CTTGTGCCAGAACCGGCCCCGCGGACTCAACGACTTGGATGTCTTCTGTGCCATATGCACCTCCTTTACCGGAGGTACAGTATCGCCGCACATCCTCGCTGCAAAGATGGGTTCGCCGGACGCTCACGCATCGAACGAAAGAGTGCGTTTGACGCATGATGGGGTACCAGCGGAGGCATCGGAGACTTGCCCAGGCCGCCCCTCTCTCCGCCGGCGCCCTGCAAAGCGAGTAACGCTCCTGGCTGCGGCTGAAGGCCGTCCGGGTAGACCGGTACTACAATGCTTCGGAATGTTGTCCTTTCTTCTTGGCGTTCTTTGCGTCTTGGCGAGAGAACTGGTCTTGGTTGTGGCCGGGAGTCGTGCGGCGGCCTCTGTGTCCGCAAAGGGAGGGTTTATGCGAAACGAAGCCAATCAGGGAGTGTCAAGTATGAAGTTTGAAGTGTCAAGTGAGGCGGATTTCGCGAAACGAAGCCAATTTCGAGGCCGGAGAGGGCTCCGATTGGGTTCGTTTGTGCAAATGCGGCTTCAAGAGCGAGGGAACGCGGAACTCCGAACGGAGAGGGGCTCTGCCCGGTGGCTGGCGCGCCAAACGAAGCCAATTCCGCGAGCGAGAGAAAGCCTCGAAACGGCGGATTGGGTTCGTTTGTGCTAACGTCTCGGCGATGGACAAACGGGGCGGATTGTGGTAATAGTGACCGCTTCGTTGGATGGACGTTCTGGGTTTTGTGAGGTATCTGTGCGATGGACAAGGCATTGGCTGACTTGATTCGGATCTCGAACACCACGGGCAAAGACCCCGCGCTGGTCCTGGGCGGCGGCGGCAACACCTCGGTCAAGACCGAGGACGGCAAGCACATGTACATCAAGGCCAGCGGCACAGCCTTGAAGGACATGAACGAGCAGCGAGGATGGCGAAGGCTGCGGATCGAGCCGGTCCTGGCCATCATTCAGGACAAGTCGCTCACCAAGCTCGACCCCATCGCCCGCGAAAACAACGTGGTCAGTCGACTGCTGGACGCCTGCGAGGACAACTGCGCCCACGGCGCCAGGCCTTCGGTCGAATCGCATCTCCATGCCCTGCTCAAGACGCACGTGATCCACCTGCACCCCTTGGTCGTCTCGGCCTACGTGAACGCTCAGAACGGCCAGAAGGAGTTGGCGAAGCTCTTCGCAGGCGAGAAGTACCCGCCCCTGTGGGTACCCTACGCTGACCCCGGCTACATGCTTGCCAAGAAGATCGCGGCCCTTGTCGAACGCTACGTAGAGGAACACGGCGACAAACCCCCGATCCTGTTCCTCGAAAAACACGGCGTCTTCGTCACCGCCGACAGTGCGGGCGGTGCTCTGAAACTGGTGACCAAGGTCATCGAAACCTGCAAGAGCAGGATCCAGACGCCCCGCGTTCCGCGGATCCCGACGCCGCCGGCCGATGAGATCGCGTCCGCCAAGCTGATGATCCGCAAGGCGGTCTTTGAGGTCACCGGTCAGTACGTGCCGGTCAGCTACTTCGCACCCACGGAGAACATGGCTGCCTTCATGACGCACAAGGACGCCAAGGCTCTGCTCGACGCCCCCGCCCTGCACCCGGAGGAGCTGGTCTTCTCGAACGGGCCGGCGCTGTGGATCGAGGAGCCTGACGCCGCGAAAATCGCGAGCAAGATCCAGATGAGACTGGACCGCACGCAGAAGACGCCATACGCGTTCGTCGTCAAAGACTTCGGTCTGTTCATCGCGGCCGACAAGTCGCTCGTCCCGCTGGCGGCCGAGATGGCCGAGGGCTCGGTCACCGTCCGCATGCACGCCCACCGCTTCGGCGGCGTCCTGGGCCTGAGCAAGCGAGAACAAGAGTTCATCAACAACTGGGAATCTGAGGCCTTTCGCAAGAAGATGGTCGGTGAGGAAGGCAAGGGCGAGTTGAGCAATCGCATTGCGATCGTCACCGGCGCCGGCAGCGGGCTGGGCCGAAGCTTGGCGATCGGCTTGGCGAGGGTCGGCGCGATGGTGGGCTTGGCCGACGTCGATATGGCCGGGGCACAGGAGACAGCCGCCATGATCCTCAAAGAGCGGCCCAAGAGCCAGGTGAAGGCGATCCACTGCGATGTCACCAACGAGGACAGCGTCCGCAAGGCGTTCGAGGACCTCATGGCCGAATGGGGCGGGCTGGATATCCTCGTGAACGCCGCGGGGATTGCTCCGCCGTTCGCACTGGTGGAGATGCCCTTGGACAAGTGGCGACTGGCCCTCGAAGTAAACCTCACCGGCTACTTCCTGATGGCCCGCGAGGCGGCCCGCACGATGATTGCCCAGGGCATGGGCGGCTGTATCATCAACCTCAGCTCTAAGAGCGGCTTGGACGCCAGCAAAAACAACACCGCCTACAACGCAACCAAGGCGGGCGAACTGCACATGGCCCGCGGCTGGGCGTTGGAGCTCGGCGAATATGGCATCCGCGTCAACAGCATCGCCCCCGGCAACGTCTTCGAAGGCTCCAAGATCTGGAATCCGGAGTACATCAAAGTCTGCGCCAAGAAGAACGGGATCAAGCCGGAAGAAGTGATCCCCTTCTATGTGAACAAAACCGCGCTTCGTCGTGAGATCAAAGGGCAAGACATCGCCGACGCTTTGGTGTTCCTGTGCTCGGACAAAGCCCGCACAATCACCGGCCAGACCCTCGTCGCCGACTCCGGCCAGGTGATGGTTCGCTAACCACGGCCTCGAAGTCCCGTGAAACGAAGTTTCGTTTCACCACTGCGCGGAATTGCACAACATTTTTAACAAGCAAACAGATACTTACAGCACTTTCTTGTCCTTATTCAGGCATAGTCCGAATTGGGGATTGTTGCCGGGTTGAATCGGTCCGATTCGGTTCACGTCCGGAAATCTCAATTATTTCGTGGTTTTTTTCGGATTTTCAATTGACCTGGCGTCGTCATTCGAGTATAAGTTCTCAAAATCGCTCATTCGGTCCATAGGGGATGGAGGAGACCACACCTCATTGCGATTGTGGATGGATTGCAGGACCGTGAGCTAATGGAGGAGCGCCTCCGGCAAGACGTCGAGGCAAGGCGATGGATCGATACATCACGAGGAGGTTTCGGTCGATGCCGACGCGGTTGTCCCGATCCCAAAAGATCGGGGGAGGCGACCACGTGGGGGCAGGGGGATGTGGGCAGTATCCCCGATCTCCTGTTGATTCTTGTCGCCAACCAGCTTCTACTGAGTGCCTTGTTTCGGTCCTCCGGGCCGACCATCAGCTTCTCTCCTCTACTTATCTCTCGAACGGCGCCGTGCGGTTTCGCACAAAGGACGCTTGGGGCCGCACGGCGCCTCCAACGGACTGGTTCATCATGCCCCGCATCGTGGCAATCCAGGGGCGGGCTTCAGGATACGACTTGTCGTGTTTTGAAGCCTGCGCAGGGGGTTCTCGGTTTGGGATCGCAGACTTCCCCTGAAGCAAGACACTTTCCTGGGTTCTTGCTGAACGCAAGACCCCTGGATTGCCCTTTTCAACTTACCGACCGTAGACGGCCGGGTCCTTGAGGACCCGGAAGAAGTCCTCGGTCATTTGCTTGTAGTCGAGTTCGCGGACGTCGAGCAAATCGTATGGCATGCCACTGGTGTCCTGAACGTTGAAGACACCGACGACCCTCTGCGGCTGGACGTCCAACCAAACTTTGTGATTGAAGAAGTAGAAGATCGGCGCCCCGTCGGCGAAGCCGTCGTCGCGGTCGGGCTTGTCCTTCTTGGTGCTGCGATCCCAGAACCACTTGGCCATGCGATAAAGGTCCGCGGTCATCTCGTTCTGGGGCAACTCCGCAAATCGTTCCAACGGCATCACCGGCGGCTCGGGCCGCTGCGGCCACCAGATGTGCGCGCCGTAGTTGACCAGTTTGCAACGGGTCGCGACGATGTAGTTCGCCCAAGGGTCCTTGCCATTGTAGCCGCAGAGGTCTGTCATGAAGACGACCATCCGATCCGCAATTGACGGGTCCATCAGATAGGCGTTTGCGACCGTATTCAGCGGCCCGCCGACGAAGACCACCAGGGGCTTGTCCGGCGTGGCCTTGCGGGCCTCGGCGACGATCAGCTCGCTCCCTTCACTCGGGACGATCTTCGTATCGCGGATGTATCCGCTCGCGGGCCTTTCAAACGCGCGATCGCATCCTGGCACTGGGTCGGGAATGCCCTTGAGCCCGCTGCGGCGGGCGATGCCGACGGACTTGCCGGCATCGTCCATCCCCTGCTGCAGCTTATACAAATAGCCCTTTTGCCAGTCCCACAAATCGCGTGTGACAATGTTGCCCCGCAAGTTCGCCTGGCCCAGGCTCGCTTTGGCCCACAGATAGTCCTTGTCCGGCGTGTCAAACCACCAGTCGTTATCGTAAATCAGCGGGTTATCCGTTCCGAGCCCTTCGATCGTCACGCCGTCGGCCGTGGTCGTCTTGAACCTGACGACGGCCCTCTGGGCAGCCCCCGAGGAGCCAAGCAGCAGCGTCCAATCCTCTTTGTCCGGCGCCGTGAAGCGGCCCTGCGAATCGGGCTTCGCAGAGGAGTACTGCCCCGTGCGAGGATTGAACCACTTCGCCTGAAAGTTCCCCTTCAGCGAGCCGGGCTTGATCGTCGCGGAACCGCCGGCGGCGAAGTACAGCACCGCCAGATCGCCTGCGGGAGTCCTCTGGCCGACCACCGAAGGCGTACTCTCCTCCCCGCCCGGCGAGGACAGCGACGGCTCGCCATTTGGAGAGGTGGTCGTAGTGCGAAGACGTACTTCATACGCTCCTGCCTTTTGACCCAGCGTGAAGTTGCGAGCGCTCGTATCTTTCGAGAGTGTCACGATCCGAGCCGGACCCGCCTGCGTGGTGTTGGCCGGCTTGATCCAGGCCTCGATTGTGATCGCGTTCGACTGCTTGACCGCCTGAATCAGCCTGGCGGCAGGCTCCGGCGAAGCGATCCCTGCCGAGCCGACGATTCGCAGACCGCCGCCAGGGAGCCATCGGACAGCAGAGGCATCCTTCACCTTGAGATCGAGCGGAACGCCCGAGCCGGATGTGTCCTTCACGACGTCGCCTGCCCCCTCGCGGAAGTCATACAGCGCGACCGCTCCGGTCGGCGACTTGTCACGACCGATCTCGCCGGGACCCAGCACGCGAGCGTACACGGCGATCCGATGCAGTTCGCCCAGCCACGGCCGATCGCCCGTCAGCTCGTTGCCCAAGGCCAGGCGAAAACCGTCGTCCCAGTTCGACAGGTCGCCGGTGACATCTTTGGTCGAGACGGGCTCTCCGTCGACGTAAAGCGTCGCCTTGCCCTGGCTGTCGCGCGTGTAGACGACGTGGGTCGGTTCGGTGCGGACAACGCTTTGACTCGGGACCTCGAAGAAACCGTTGTCGGGCTCGAGTTTCCACCAAGGCAAAGCGGTGAAGAAATCCACGATGTGGCCGTAACCTTCGAGCATGGTCATCGAGTCGTCGCCCCGACCGTTGATCCAACCGCCGCCGGTGTCGGGACCCCAGCCGGTGCCGGTGTCGGCGCGTTCGCCGGTGGTCTGGTAGCCGCCGGCCATGTACATGCCCCAGGCGAGCCGCCGGCGGTTGTCCGCGGAACGGGCCGGGGCCTGGCGACCGCCACCCCAGGTGGGGTAATGGTCCTCATAGCCGTATTCCTCATTGATCTGCGGCATGGGCCGTCCGATCTTCTGTTGTTCGGTGCGGTTGTTGAGCATGAACCGATAGCCGCCGCTTTCGTCCCAGCTCTGGTACATGGCAAAGTCCACCCACTCGGACGCGCGGAACGGGAACTGCCCATGGCCGTGAACCGAGGTCACGTGATCGTACGGATCGCACTGCTTGAGGAAGGCCCCCATCTTGTCGGTCCATTCCTCGTTGCGAAACAGGTGGTACTCGTTGGTGACGTCCCACATCACGTTGGAGAACGCCGCGAGTCGGGCGATCGCGTAGCGATAGTACCGCTGCTCATCTTCTCCGCCCATGCGGGCCTTGCCGAACGGGTCCACGCCCGGCCGCGCGCCGTCCACGTAGAAGATGATCGAGATGGTCATGTCCCTCTCGCGGGCGTGCCGCAACAGGCGTTCGATCTTCTCCCAGTGCGGCAGGTTGAACCGCGTGACATCGAAGCCGGGGTTCTCGACGCTGTCCGGCCGCTGGGCGACCCAGGGATTCATCAGGAACGAGAACTTCTCCGTTGGAAACACGTTCTCGAACCAGGCGCGGCCGTCCTTGACCCGGCCATTGATGGCCACGCGTAGACGATTGACCTTGAGCCGGGCCAGACGGTCGATGCTGCCGCGGATCGTCTCGTCGTCCCAGCCGAGCAGCCAATAGGTGGTGGTTCCGTTCCAGAAGAAGTGCTCGCCCGTCCCCTCCCAGAGGAAGTGCCAGGGGTGCTCCTTGTCCACGCGGATCAGGCCGCGACGCTTGTGATCCTGGGCCTTGAACTCTCCAGCGTGCGAAACCTCGTAAGTCCCCTGCCGGTACGTCACAGAGTAGCGGTACTCCCCAGCCTGGGCCGGCATGAAACGGATGCGAAAGACGCTGCCGTCCACGGCATCGCAGAAACCATCGACAGTCAGCGGCGGCCCCCCAGCGATGAAGAAGCGGCCCTCCACCCTCGCATCCGTGAACGGATTGCCCACATCCGGCTGATCGATCCTCGCGGTGATTTCCACGAAGTCGTAGCACTCCACGCAGTCCGAGGACTGCGTGAAGCTCACGCCCGCAGGCGAGGCGAAAAGGACGGAACTCGTCGCGAACACGATGAGAAGAACTGCAGTACGTCTCATAATTATCCTATCTCAAGAATCACAGGGTGATCAGTCAACGTCAGCGGGACGGACTGGACGCTCGCCAGGCTCTGTGTCGGCGACGTGCCGATCGTTGGGTCATAGACTCTTATCGCTGCATGCGTCGTGCCCAGGTTCACTGAGACATCGTCCGAGCCGCCGGTGAAGCGTTCGCCCCAAACGACCAGTTCGAACGTGCCGTCGCTTTTCTGAAGCAGCAGGTCATGCACCGTCGCAGGCTGGTTCGGGATGGAGTAGTTGAGAGTCCCGCTTGGCCGGGCCGAACCACGGTTGGCCAGAATCGTCGTCAGGTTGTGCAGACAGGTCGCGGCCAGTCGCGGGCTGTAGTCCGGTCGGTAGAAGCCGAACGTCTGATTGCCCGCTTCATCCGTGCGGTCCCTCAAGAGGTAGATGCAGGTGTGGCTCCAGCGACGCTTGAACTGGGCCAGGAAGACATCGAGGTACAGCGCAGCCTGCACCTGCTCGGTGACAGGGCCGCCCAGTGTGATGCCGGTCTCGGTGGTGACACGAGGCAGCGTCAGGAGCTCGTCTTCGGAGTAGCCGGCATAGTGACGTCGCCAGGTTCGACCGTAGTTGCCGTACAGGCCATCGACCTTGCAGGCCGGACCTGGGTCGGCCGCGATCCAGGTCTGGTTGTTGTGCAGGCCGGGCCAGGCGGGATGGGTCATGTAGTTGTGGCAGTTCGCAGCGTCGGCATATCGCGTGCCGTCCGGCATCAGGCACCCGGCGCCCTCGGGGATCGTCAGGAACTGCAAGCCCACGTTGTCGGTCTGGGCGCCGTTTTCCGAGATGCTCCAAACCGGATACTTCGCCAGAACCGGGTCGGCCTTGACCGCGGCGTATAGGTCCCGCTGGAGCTTGGCGACCGGCAGCCAGGACCGGTCCCTGCCACCCGCTTCGCCCTGATATGTCACGCCCCAGTTGTTGGGCTCGTTGTTGCCTTCCAGAGCGATCAGGGCGTCGGCCGCCGCGAGCTCTCGCGCGCCGGTCAGGAGCCGGGCGATGTCCGTCCCACCGCTCATGAGCCCATAGCTGAAGCGAACGCCGGTCTGTTTGTGCAGTTCGATCAGATCCGCGACCGGGATGTTGCTCTCATAGCCGACGCGAAACCAGCGAAGCCCCAGATACTTCGCGGCTTCGATCGTATTCGCCAGCGTTTCGCCTCGTCGGGAGATGGCCGAACACGCGCCGAGCGACGCGAGAAACTCGCCGACGCCGACGGCGACCGTCTGCGAGGGTACGCCGCGAACCGGGGCCAGAGGGACCATTCCTGCAACGCCGGCAGCAGTCCACTGAAGGAATTGTCGGCGAGTCGATGTGGTCATTGGGTTGCCTCCTTATCGAGACGCACACTCGCAAGGGCCTCCGCGACAACCTTGCGTTCTTCGGCATCCAACTGCTCGAACAGCCGCCTGGATCGAAGATCGAAGGAACGGCGAGGCTGCTGGTCCGGCGTGTTTCGCTGACTCCCATTGTGCAGGCACCAGCCGGCGGCTCCGCCCGCGACGGCTCCCCGCAAGTCCGTGAGGAAATCCGCGGCGGTCGGCTCCCATCCCTGGTAGCCGCGTCGGAACGGTTCCTGATGATGCAACGGGACCACGCGGCCGATCTCCTTCATCAGGGTCAGGCACTCACGGGTCTTCGCCTCGGTCTGAAGCGGCGACTCGGGACTGCGCGGCCGATGCGGGGTGAGAAAGTCGAGCCCGATCGTCAGCAGCGATTCACGCACGTCTTTGTCGCTGAGGTCGTGCCCGCCGAAGGACGCGGTCACGAGCCGCTGTGGATCAAGCTGCCGCACGCGGTCCCGCAATCGCTTCAGCTCTTGGATGCCGACGTAGCGGTCGTCGCGCACGTCGCGCTCGTTGGCGAGATCGAAATACCAGTTGCGATAGGGTTTCAGAGCCGCGACCAGAGTCTCCACCGCACGAAGATGCGCCTCGTAGTCCGGCAGTACTCCGCTCTTGTTGCGCGTTAGCGTCACATCGACGACAAGCGACCGCCGGTTGCACTCGGCCACGAGCCACTTGAGCCGGCCCAGGAACGGCTCTCGCGGCCGGCCCTGGGCGTCGACGGCCGAGACGTCGTTGTCGAACGCGGTCCACGTGGCCCAGAGCCGCAGCCAGTTGAAGCCGAATCGCTGGATATCGTCGAGGTCGCGGCGGATGAAGTCCTCGCTCGCCCCCAGGCCGCCGTAATAGCTGATGCCGAGTAGAAACGTCGGTTGTCCGTTCAGCGTGAAGCGAGTCCCGTCGACGCCCAGAACGGTCGCGTCTTGGGCCCTCGCCTGGAAAAATGGGACAAGCAGAACCAACGTCGGCAGTATGAACCGTCGCATTTGTCGTCCTCCTGATCTGCAATCCTGGCGTACCGAGCGCCGGGAAGTTTTTCGACGCCGAGTTCGATTGCCTCAGCGCGCCCGGCGATCCAGGGCGATTGTGGCGATGGTGTAGTACTTCTGGCCGTCGAGCAGCGAAGGATCGAGGGCGACGAACACGGGTCGATCCTCCTGCTTCGAATACAGTCTGATCTTCAGGTCGTAGCGACCGTCCGCCAGGTGGTCGGGGACCGCAAGGACGTAGTCCTCGGGGTAGACGGTGTCCTGAGGCTCCGGGAGCCAGCGGCGGTTACCCGCTTCGAACTCGAAGTCGACCGTATCGGGCCCGACCAGCCGGACCTGCAGGGCATAGGGATGATAGGCGGGGGCCACGCCCCGGTTCTCCCAGATCAGCCGAAGCGCGTGCCTGCCGCCGGTGTGAAGCGTTTCGGAAATCTCGACGCGGTGCAGGAAGTACCAGTAGCCGCAGCGGTTCAGCAGTTCGACCGTCAGATCGGGGTTATCCGTGAGCCAGTCACGGGCGTCACCATGGTAGCCGATGTAGGTAGCGCGCAGGGTGGCCAGGGCGCCGCGGAAGAAGTCGGCGCCGCTGCGTCCGTTGCCGAACTTCGCCAGTGAAGAGCCCGGCGCGCCGAGCCAGTTGCCGGCGCGTTTGACGTGTCCGTAGTGCTCCAGTTCCAGAACCGTCGGACGATCCCGCCAGACCTCGGCGAAGTACTCGGGGCTGCGAACCGTCCATGTCCCCGTGTGGGCGGTGATGTACCAGTCCACCAGGATGCTGTCGTCGCGATAGCTGAGGCCTCGCTCAACGATGTAACGGTGCATCCGTTCCCGCTCCTGCTTGTCCGCAATCGCGTAGACGAAGTCGTCCGAGACGACGATCGGCGTCTTCGGGAAGTACTTCAGGTGCAGGTCGATATGCTTCCTGCGGGCTTCGTAGCCGTAGGGTTTGCGACTACCCGAATGCAGGTGTCCCTCGCCCCAGTCGCCAATGCTGCCCACGTCGATGTAGCGGACCCACGGCTTGCCGTCGTACCGCGCTGCGAAGGCGCGGAGGAAGTTCTCCAGTTTCTCCAGAAAGACCGGGTCGTCGAAGACCGGTTCCCACGGACCGTCGGGCCCGACCTCCTGGCCGTTGCGATAGAATCCGCCCTTGGCCCCGGCCTCCATCACCCACCGGGGCGTGGCGAACTGCTGCTCGATGCGGTCGGTGCTGGTCTCCTTGCAGGAGATGCGAAAGGCGATGCCCAACCCATGGCCGACCCACTTGTCGATGATCCGGTCGATCACGTCCCAGTCGAACCGGCCCTCGTTCGGTTCGAGGTATGCCCAGGCGAGCCGCAGGTAGAGATGGTCCATGCCGGGGAATTCCAGGAGGTCCGCGTCCCGGGCGATCAGGTACTTATTGACGTGATTGTCGGGATAATGGTGGTACCAGCCCTTATGCGGATTCTCCAGGGCAACGCGGTCGTTCCATTGCGGCCGCAGGTCGATCCGTCGGATCGGGCCCTCAGACGCGCCGGCAAAGGCGGTCACGAACGAGACGCAGAGCCCCACCACGAGAGCGGCAAACCGATATTTGGACACCAGATCAATAGAACCCAGAATTGTGGTTCGATACATCATCAAGATCTCCCGTCCTGAGCAAGCGGCCGTTTGAACGAGAATCGAGCGATTCAACGGCTATCCTCCTCGGTACAGGCCCTTTACTTCTGCCGAGCGCCGGGGGCCGGGAAGTTTTTCGACGCGTCGTCGAGGACGAGCACCCAGTCGATCATTTCGCCCTTGTCCGGCGGCAGGAACTCCCGCTCGCCTGTGTTGGCGAATTCGCCGATCGCGGTCGCCTGGCCGTTTCGAGGATTATACCACCAGGCCTTGACCTTCGGGCCTTTGATTGCGTCCATGCGGACCTTGAAGGCCCGGCCGATCGGGGCGTAGACCATCGCGTAGGATCCCTCGGCGTCGCGGGTGGCGACGAAGCGATACCGCCCCGCGCCCGGCACGGAGGTCGGCACGCGGTCGGTGACGATGATCGAGTCGTCGGGCACGCGGGACAGGAACGGGCGAGACTCCATGAGCCAGCGGCCGTACTGCATCTGGCCCGCGCCGGGCTGATCGATCGCCTCGAACCATGGCATCAACGGACCGTTGATCGGACCGCGTCCCGGCTGCCACATCTGCCAGACGGAATGATGGCCGTAGGTGTGACCACAGGCGCCGGTGAATAGGTTCCAGTAGAGCGGACGACGCACGTCGGAGGAGATCGAGTGGCCCAGGTCCTTGGCCCGGAACGAGACCGGATGGTCCTCGTAGATCGGCTCGCCGTCGAGCACCGGCTTGATCGGCTTGAGGTCGTAATCCGCCCGCGTGTTCTGGTAGCCTTCGTTGAACTTGGCGTTGTGCCCGTTTTGACGCATGTTGAAATCGAGCCATTCGTCGTTGTGGAAGTCCTTCGACGAGCCCGACCCGCCGCGAGGGTGGAACGTGATCAGGTGTGCGCCGCCGTCGCCTGTGCGAAGCCCGCGGGCCATGGCGCGGATGATCTCTTTCTGCTCGTCGTTCTCGACGGTGCGGTCGCCGCCGAGGATCCAGATGATGTTCGGAGCGTCCTTGTACCGCTGCCCGAGCCACTGCCCGTAGACTTCCGCGTTCTGCACGGTGAACAACGGCTTGCCGTCTTTCACCTGATCGTGCCAGTACCGCCCCCAAGTCGGCAGGAAGCCGATGTACAGACCGAGCGATTTGGCCTTCTTCACGATGTAATCGACATGATCCCAGTAGTCATTGTTGGGACCGTCCTTGACGTCCGGCCGGGCGGGGTCCAGATCGATCAGCGGCAAATGCCCGTACGGATTTGCGACGTTGTGCCCGTCGACTTCGGCCAGCGCCACAGCCTGGATCACGGTGAAGCCCTTGTCCGCCCGGTTCTGGAGGTACTTGTCCGCCTCCTCGCGATTGAGACGATGGAACAGTTCCCAGGCGGTGTCGCCGAGATAGAAGAACGGCGTGCCGTCCTCATGGACAAGAAATCGCTTGTTCTCGGAGACCTTGAGCCGGCCGTGACGAAAGTCGACCGACGGTTCGCCTGTCGCCGTCTCGGAGACCGTCGCAAACGAAATCACCATCGAGGCGACAAAGCCTAAAATCTTGCAAGAAAAAAGCTTACATGAAATCCCCTGCAACATGGCATCCTCCTGTCAGCACCCTTGTTCAGACTTGTTCATTTGTGCAATTCAAAGCTGGGGGCAATTGTACGGACCCGCAAGACCTCTGTCAAACACAATCGGAGAATGAGGCGTCCGGGTAAAAGACCGCGAAACGGCGACTGAAACTTGTGGTCCGGGTGGAAATCTGGTATAGTACCGCTCTTTCAGCGCACCCCCAGCGAGGTTGTCCGGCGGTGGTTCGCCCGCCGGGGATGCGAAGCATTCTATCATTGAGGAGTCGGCGTCCATGATTGTCTCCATCGAAGATACCCGCAAACAAACCCTCCCGACGATCAAGGAGCTCATCCGGACCGGCACGATCACGTTGGACCAAGCCAAGGATTGGCTGCGGACCATCTACGAGATCCGGTTCTTCGAGGAAAAAGTCTACGATCTGTTGGGCCAGAACATCATCAAAGGCGCTTCGCACCTTTACGCTGGACAAGAGGCGGTGGCCACCGGCGCCATCGCAGCGATGGAACGGGGCGACGTCATCGGCTCCACCCACCGCGGCCACGGTCACTGTGGCGCCGTCGGAAACAAATACGCCGACAGTGAACAGGACCGACAGGCCCACTGGAACGCAATGATGGCGGAATTGATGGGCAAGGAAACCGGCTACTGCAAAGGCCGTGGCGGCTCGATGCACATCGCGGAGGTCGAACGACAGAACAACCTGGGCTCCACCGGCATCGTCGGCGGCAACCAACCCCCCGCCGTTGGCGCGGCCTTGGCCGAGAAATTCAAGGGCACCGGCAAGGTGGTCCTGTCCTTCTTCGGCGACGGAGCCTGCAACACAGGGACTTTTCACGAATCCATGAACATGGCCGCGACGCTGAAAGTGCCGCTGGTGGCGATCATCGAGAACAACCTCTACGGAATGAGCGTCCCCTTTTCCGGCAGCGAAGTCCAGGGCACCCGCTGCGCCAGCAGCATCGAAGACATCGCAGTTCGGTCTGTCGCGTACAACGTCCCAGGCATGATTGTCGACGGGCAGGATACCGTCGCCGTTTTCCTGGCTTTGCGCAAAGCGATCGAACGAGCCCGCAAACAAAATGAAATGACCATGGTCGAATGCAAGACTTACCGCTGGTACGGCCATAGCCGCAGCGATCCGAGGGCCTACCGCACCAAGGCCGAGGAAAAGGCCTGGCACGAACGAGACCCGATCACCATTCTGCGGAACCGGCTCACCAGTGACGGACTGTGCACCGAGCAGGAGTTGGACGCCATCAAAAACAAGGCGTTCGCAACGATTGAGGACGCCACGCAATTCGCCATGAACAGCCCGCTGCCCAACGCCGCCGACGTCGAGAAAGACGTGTACGTCGACGAGATCTACCCTGCCCAAGCTCTTGAGGTCGAACGAAAGATGGCCGCCAAAGTCCGCGAGGCCACCGCGGTGTTCGAGAAAGTCGTCGCCACCTGCGGTGCCAAGACCAAGAAAGAGGCCGCAGAGATCGCCAGGGCACAGATCAAGTCGCAGTTCGGGATGGATATCGTCAACATCGCGGCGGCGGTCGCTGCCGCGCAGGCTGAAGAGATGCGGCGCGACAACCGCGTCTTCGTCTTCGGCGAGGACGTTGGTCTCTACGGCGGCGCATACCAGGCGACGCGAGGCCTGCTCGAGGAATTCGGCAAAGATCGAGTGATCGACACCGCGATCTCCGAGGCAGCCATCGCCGGCGCCGCGATCGGCGCGGCCCTCCGCGGCATGCGACCGGTCGCGGAAATCATGTACGTGGACTTCCTGACCATCGCGATGGACCAGCTCGTACACGTCGGCGCGTACAACCGCTACATGTTCGGCGGCAAAGCCAAAGTCCCGATGGTCCTTCGTACCGAGGGTGGCGTCGGCCGCTGCATCGCAGCCCACCACTCCGAAAGCCTGGAGGCCTGGGTCATGCACACACCGGGACTGTATGTGGTGATGCCTTCGACCCCCTACGACGCCAAAGGCCTGCTCAAAGCCGCGATCCGCAGCGAGAACCCGGTGGTCTTCATCGAGCACAAAGCCACCTATGGACAAACCGGCCCGGTCCCGCTGGAAGACTACATTATTCCGCTGGGCGTGGCCGACATCAAGCGATCGGGCAACGACGCGACGATCGTCAGCTACAGCCGGATGGCGATGCGAGCCCTGGAGGCCGCCAAGATCCTGGCGGACCAGCACGGCATCGATGTCGAAGTGATCGACCTGCGTACGCTCAAACCGATGGATATCAGGACAGTCGCCGAGTCGGTCCGCAAGACCGGCCGGCTGATTACGCTCAGCGAAGGCTTCGGATGGTGCGGCACGGGCCGGGAGATCGCGGGCCAGTACATGGAGTATGACTTCGGCGATGGCACCCGGGGATTCGATTATCTCGACGCCCGCCCGATCAATCTGGCGGCCAGGGACGTGCCTCCGCCGATGAGCGAGCCGCTGGAGGAAGCCAGCATTCCAAGCATCGCTCAGATCGTCGAGGCGGTCAGGCAATCCGTCGGACAAGGAATGAACGCTGGATAAGGGAAACCCATCCGTTATCCATCATCAATCGTCAATGCAGGAGTAGAACATGGCCAAAGAAGTCAACCTGCCCAAACTCGGGCAGACCATGGAAGAAGGCACCGTCGTCAACTGTCTGGTCAAAGTCGGCGACGAAGTGAAGAAAGGCGACGTGATCTTCGAGATCGAGACGGACAAGGCCACCCTGGAAATGGAGTCCCCCGGCAACGGATTCGTCAAGGCCATCCTGGTTGAGGTGAATCAGACCCTGCCGGTCGGAGCACCGCTGATGATCCTCGGGGAAAAGGATGAACAAGTCACAGTCGGCGCCACCGCTGCAGTGGGCCCTGCTCCCGTGGCTTGCGTTCCTGTGGGACAGGGATCGCCCACTCAGATGGTCCCCGCCCCCACCGCTGAGCTCCAATCCAGCAAACCGGCAGGCAAGATCATGATCTCGCCGCGAGCCAGGAAGATGGCCGAGGACCTGGGGGTCGATCTGGCCACCGTCAAGGGTACAGGGCCCGCCGGCAAGATCACCGAGGCCGACATCAAGGCCGCCGCGGAGGCCAAGCCCGCCAAGGCTGCCCCCTCCGCCAAGCCGGCCGCCGCGACCCCGGTGGCGGAGGCCAAGCTCGGCGCCACGATCCAAGTCAACCGTCTCCAGCGGATCACCGCCGAACGTATGCTCAAATCCAAGCAGGAAATCCCCTGCTTCTATCTAACCATCTGTGTGGACATGACAGATCTGGTCTCGGCCCGCGCGAAGATGAACGAGACAGGTCCGGTAAAGGTGGCCTTTAATGACTTCATCATGAAAGCGGTCGCCACGGGGCTGGAAAAGTATCCGATCATGACCGGCCAGCTCGTCGGCAACGCGATCAAACTGGCCGACGCGATCCATATCGGCCTGGCGATCTCCGTCCCGGACGGCCTGGTCGCTCCGCTGGTCAAAGACGTGAACAAAAAGGACGTTCGCCAGATCGCCCGCGACAGCCAAGCGTTGATCGAGCGGGCACGAGCCGACAAACTGGACATGTCCGACCTCGAAGGCGGCTGCATCACCGTGACCAACTTGGGTAGCTTCGGCATCGAGTCGTTCATCCCGATCGTCGTCCCGGGTCAGTGCTCGATCCTGGGTATCGGAAAAATCAAGGATACCTGCGTTCCGGACAACGGCAACATCCTGGTCCGCAAGATGATGAACATGACGCTCTCTGTCGACCACAAGGTCGCCAACGGCGCCTACGCGGCCCAATTCCTGGACCTCGTAAAAAAGACGCTGGAAAACGCGGCGGCATTTACTACTTGATATCGGTTTACTCCTTGCGATTTCAGCCGGTGGAGTCGCCTGCGGGAGAGCGGTTCGCGTGCAATCGTAAATCATGAATCGTAAGTGGAAAGGGGTTATTGAATGGCCAAGAGAGCTGAAGCGACAAGGCTGCCGGCGATCCGCAAAGCGATGCCCAAGACACCCGTCATTGGAGTATTCGCCACGAGTGATCCTCGCGTGGACGAAAACAGCCGCACACGATGCCAGAACATCGCCCGAATCGCGGCCGAAACAATCAGTGGCGAGGTCGTCATGCCCGACAAAACGCCGGTGCCGGTCGTCTATTCCGACGTGCTCGTCGACGGCGAAGCCCAGGCCGACATCGTCGCCCAACAGTTCCGCAAGGCGGACGTCGATATTCTCGTCTGTGTACCGGACACGTGGGCCTTCCCACAACTGACGGTAATTTCCCTGCTCCAGCAGTTCCCGGCCGAGACGCCGATCAACATCACCTGTGGCAACAGCGGCCCCAAACCCGGGGTGGTTTACGCCCATGCCCTCAACGGCGCCTTGGCCCAGTACGGGCGGATGGCCTGCCTGAACGTCGGCACCTGGCCCGACACGGGACTCGAGCCCGAGATGACCGACGCCACCGCCAAGAACCTCATCGACTGGTGCTACGCCGCGGTGACCAAGGTCGCGTTGAAGGGCCGGCGGGTCGTGATCTTCGGACACGACTCGATGGGCATGGAGACAGCCTTGGCGCACGTGCTGCCCACGCGAAACACATTCGGCCTGGAAATCACGCGCCTGGACATGAAGCTCCTGGCCGACATGCTCACGAAGAAAGCCTACAAGGACAAGGAACTCAAGGACCTGCGAGGCTGGATCGACCGCTACGTCGGTAAGCGTCTGGAGCTTCGAAGCGATCAGGACAGCGAGCGCTTCAACATGTCGCTGGCGATGTATCTGATCGTGCGGGACCTGATGGCGGACCTCAACGCCATTGGCGGCGGGTTCATGAGCCAGCTCGAATGGGGCAGCGACCGTCGCGGGATCCCCCTGCCGGTGGCGGACGTGATGGAATCGTTCTTCAACAGTACATTCGATCACACCGGCGCCAAGGCTCCGTTGCCTTATGCGACCGAGGCCGACGTACAGGGTCTGCTGACCATGCTCTTTATGACTTATCTCAGCGGCGGCAATCCCCCCCTGTTCATGGATTTCCGCAAGGTCTGGGAGGCTTGGGAGATCAAGGCTCTGGCTGAAAAACTCGGCATTAAGAAACTCGATACGAGCGCCGACTGGTACACGAAGGGTCTCGTCGACGGCGACAACTCCGGCAGTGCCGCCTTCGACTGGGCGGCTTCGCCCGGCGCGACGGTCAAGCAAATCATGGAGCGGGTCTCCATGCCCCTGGCCGACGAGTTCTACTTCCCCGGCGGCGGCAACTCCGTCACCTTCATGACCCCCGCCGGCATCAAGGGCGTTGCGGCCCGCATGGCCTACAGCAGCCTCAGTGGCCTGTTCAGCCTGATCTGGGACGAGGCCGAGACCACCGAGGTCCCCGAGGAACTCGGCAAAGCCATGTGTAACCTGACAACCCCGACCTGGCCGCACACTTTCGTGGTCCCCAAATACGCCAGCATGGTCGAGTACAAGCAGTATCCGCCGGCCAACCACTTCCACATGACGTGGAACCTGCCGGTAGCCCGATTGCAGCACTGGATGGATATGCTGGGCGTGCTGAGCGTCACGCCGTGGTCGGCCCGGCCCCAATTCATCGAGAACGTGGACCGGCCGCAACCGCTCGTCCACCTGCTCAGCGGTGGCGAGGAAATGTACAAGCTTCTCCGCCGTCGCTGACAAGAACGCCTCGTCTACACATGCCAAGACCTGCCCTCCGGTCCGCCGGACGGCAGGTCTTTTTCTTCGGGTGCTTCACCCCGTTCCGGCCGCTGGACCGGGAATCTTGCTCAACGCAATCCCGCAGAACTTCGCGACGGACCGTGTGCGAAGTTTTTTGCTTGAGTCTATACTGGCCTTGAACTACAGTCTCGAAATGCCGTACAAGTGACAGGTGTATGGATATGGATGACGGGCGGGAAGTCTCGCCTGCGATCATCCATGGTCGATCATCGATGAAGAAAGGAGGTCCGGCCATGCCGGAGTTCGTCAATCCATTCACGGGGGTTGTCCCCGGTCGCAAAATGACCGATTCGGAGCTTCTTCGCGCCCTGCGTCTGAACTTGGCGGCCGAGCAGGAGGCCGTCCACGAGTACATGGCCCATGCCGACGCCACCGACAACGAGCTGGCCAGAAAGGTCCTGATCGACATCGCCAACGAAGAGCGGGTCCACGCAGGCGAGTTCCAGCGTCTGATCTGTATCCTGGCCAAGGATGAAGAGGCCCTGTTGGCCAAAGGCGCCGCAGAGGTCGACGAGCTGGCGAACGAACAGGGCGCGCAGGCCGAAGCCTCCGCCGTGGCCAAGCCCATCCCGACGATCGGGAACCTGAAGACCTGAGGAATCGACGAATTACGATTTACTATTTACGATCGGCGAGGAGCGTCGTCCCGGATCGGCAAAGCCGGCCCGCGAGCACCGCGTGCAGATCGTGAATCGTCAATAATAGATAGCAGATTTGAAGGGGTTTTCCATGTCCGAACAATACTTGCATCGCGGTGACGCGCCGTTTGCCGATAGCGTGTGGGAACAGATCGATCGTGCGGTCGTCGAGGCCGCCAAGAGCCAGTTGAGCGGCCGACGAATCCTCAGCACGATGGGACCGTTCGGCCTGGGATTCAAGGCGGTGCCCCTGTCCGACTCGACCGCCGACGGAAAGACCGTCGAAGGCGTCACCGTCAGCGGCAGCGGCTCGATCCCGCTGGCGATGCTTCGCAGCGAATTCAGCCTGCCGGCTCGCGACATCGCGGCCCATGAGCAATCCGGCGTCCCGTTAGATCTCGCCGAGGCGGCCAAGGCCGCCATGGCCGTCGCCCGTCAAGAGGATAGCCTGATTTTCACCGGCGTCGGTGCCGCGACCGGCCTGCTCAACACGCCCGGAACGCACACGGTCAAGATCAAACCGTGGACCGAAGTCGGCGCCGCCGTCGACGCAGTCATCAGTGCGGTCACGGAACTCGACAACGCGGGCTTCCACGGCCCTTACACGTTGGCACTGGCCCCGAAGCTGTACAACTTGCTGTTCCGCCGATACCCGCAGGGTAACCACACGGAACTGGAGCATGTCCGCCAGATCGTCGTCGACGGTGTGATCAAGGCCGCCGGTTTGTCCGCTGGAGGGGTTCTCCTGGACACCAGCGCGCCGTTCGCCAGCATCGTCTTGGGCCAGGACCTCATGACCGGCTTCGTCGGTCCCGCCGGTTGCCGGTACGAATTCAGCATCTCCGAAACGATTGCCCTATGGATCAAGCAGCCGCAGGCCGTGTGTGTCCTGAAATGATCGAAAATCGATCAGGGATGATGGATGACCGATGATTCGCATTCGGCGAGAACCATGCGACCATCGGTTATTCCTCTTTTTCCCGGCAAAACGCCCCGTTTCTTCGCGGCGGGGTGTTCCCGGTTGTCTGTGAGTTCTTCGGAACAGGAGGTTGTCTTGTCGAAGCCGCGGTCCACGTGCGTTGGCTGCGGTTGACGGACTTGTTCGCACCTATCCCGATTTTTGCCGTACCCCGAGTTTCCCTCGACCAGGACGACCAGTTGATCGACCACATTCTTCACATTCTCCGCCTGGGCGCTCAGTTCCTCCGAAGCGCTGGCCGATTCCTCGGCATTCGCGGCATTCTGCTGGGTCACCTTGTCCATCTGGGCAACCGCTTCGTTCAGTTGGTCGATTCCCTGCGCCTGCTCCTGAGACGCTGCGGCGATCTCGCTGATCAAGTCCGTCGTCTTGCCGACACTCTGCACGATCTCATCCAGAACCCGGGCCACTTCGTCCGCGATGTCCACACCGTTCCTGGCATTCTTCACCGACTCCTCGATCATGCCAGCCGTGTTCTTGGCGGCCTCGGCCGACCGCATGGCAAGATTGCGAACCTCCTCGGCCACGACGGCAAAGCCCTTGCCCGCTTCGCCTGCGCGGGCAGCCTCGACGGCGGCGTTTAGCGCCAACAGGTTGGTCTGGAAAGCGATTTCATCGATGACCTTGATAATCTTGGCTGTCTCGTCGGAACTCCTCTGAATCTCATGAATAGCCGCATTCATGCGACTCATCGACTCGGCGCCCGTACCTGCGGCCCTCTTGGCGTCGGCGGCCAACACGTTGGCCTGCTGGGCGTTGTCGGCGTTTTGTCTGGTCATCGCGGACATTTCCTCCAAGCTGGAGCTTGTCTCCTGCAATCCCGCGGCCTGTTCCGTCGCACCCTCGGCGAGAGACTGCGAGGACAGAGAAACCTGGCTCGAAGCGGCGGTCACCTCGCTGGTGGCCTGCCGGAGCTGACCGACAACGGCACGAATGGTCCGTGTCAGCCGTCGGGTGATCGCTGTGGTCAATCCAACGACCAGAATCGCGGCGCTCACAAGCGTGATGCCGATCTTCAGGTACGAACGCTGAATGGATGCGACCACCGCAGCGTTCGCCTGCCGATTGGCCTGATCCAAATCGGTCAACAACGTTGTGAGGCGTTCGTCCAACGTGGTCTTGTCATGCGCCATCGCTTTGAGGTTCCCGATATATTCGGTGACAAGACTGTGAATGGTCTGGTTGGCCTTCTGCGCCTCGATAGGCAGTGCCGCAAAAGGCGTATTCGCCAGACGCTGGATGTCTTTCGTGGTGTTCTCGACGGCGTTGTCGAGAAAGGCGACGAGTTCCGTTTCTGCCGCAGGATCAGAGGCAATCCGATAGAACAAACTCCGAACGGTCAGGTTCGATGTCGTGTTGATATTGGCCCCGATGATGACCAGCCGCTCCAACGTCGTGACCGAGTCGTCCTGATTGGGATCGGCCAGCTTGGTAGCCACCTGCTCAATATAGCCGTTGGACTGACGAACCGAAAGGTCGGTCAGTTGAGTAATGGCCCGCTCAATCTCGGCGTTGCGCTGTTTGGCCGCGACGATCCTGCCTTGGCACGTTCCGACGGCGTCAAGGATGTCCTGGGCCCCGGACATAGTGAGACTTGTCCGAGCCCGATCAAGAACCGTTTTGATCTCATTGTGCAACTCGGCCTGATGAGTCTTTTCGTGATAGTATCGATTCGCCCGCTCGTACAGATCCTTCAACTCAGTGATACGCTCGGTCCGTTCCTGAGATTGCGTCAGACTGACCTGCGAATCACGGCGGCTGCTGAGACTCAATATCAACACCGGTACAAGAACGAGAAGCTGCACCAATGTCGGAATGAACATCTTCTTTTGAATCGTCATTTCCTTGTTCTCCTGAAACGGTGGAAACACTCGCCCGAACATGCGTCGGATTCGGTGCCTCCGGTCGCATCACCCAATAGAACCCCGTCAGAACCTCCATGCCCCTGATGCCGGTTCCTACTGCATAGGTCCTGGGGCCTTCCATGGTCAATCTGACTGTAAAAACCACCCCGAGCCCCCTATCGGGTGATCGAAATGAGAAGTTGAGAGATCCCGAGCGACATCGAAGAATTTGTCAAATTCAGTGGACATTCTAGAGTTCGTCCTGGCCATATCGCATGCAGAATCCGCCGTTTTCAGGAAGTCGAATCCATTCTGTTTAACTTGCACCAACAGCGAACACAACAGACACAAAGCCCTATAATACAAGACGACACCTCCGTGGATAAACCGTCCCCACGACGGTCGCGGGATTGGTTCGAAAGCCCGACGGATTCCCCAGGTCATCGCGTTATCGTCCGACCTTCCTATTTATGGCTCTTGGGGGGCACTGGGATGCCGTGGAGCAATGGGCAATCAACAAGGACGACCCTGGGCCCTTGATCGTCGCAGGGGACAGATTGCGCACCCCGAGGCCAATGGCTTCGAGAGTTGCTGGCCGAATCTCAACACCACATGCGTTTGCAGCGCAGTACCAGCGAGAACCCAGCTCCCGCTAAAACAAGGCTGGGCGATACCGGCACAGGCTCAGGGTGAGGATCCAGAGGCATGTCGGGATGAACGTCGTTGACGACGTAGAACAACCGGTGATCGATGATTGGGTAGACCTCGTACATCTCTATCCCCGGCACCAGAATCCGAAGAGGAATATCGCCTGGCCCGGGGTAAGGTAGAGGTGCCCACCTTTCAAGGCCTTGAACACCCGTAAGCCAGCCCGTGAACATCTCGTCGTCGTCGCAACGCACCCACCAGACGTCGTGGATCAAAAGCCCATCGACAATGTAATTGACCGTATAATGACGAAGCTGTGTTGCATAGTCGTCGGAGTCTGTGGCCCAGAATCCCGTATAACGATACGGGTTGGTATAAAAATCAGTCTCATAGTCCACGCCCCAGACGGTCAGCGCGTGGTGCCAGCTCAGATTCCGTACCCCGATCGATACCCCCAAGCCGTTGCGAAGGTAGCTCTCCACAGCAACCATATCCAACACACTGGGCTCGGAATCCAGAAAACCCCACTGAGAAAAGACATTGTAAAAGGTAGTGGCAGGGAAGTACCCACCTCCGCCGGGTACCTCTATCTGCGCCCAGCCCTCACGAACAGGGGGTTCGTTTCCGGTAATCCACCACTCCCAGCCATACCTCGGCCAACTGCCCTGATTCGACCAGTGATACTCAAAGTTCTCAAACTTTGCCTGGGCAGTGCTAAATGATGCATGCCACCCGCCCCAGTCCAATATATTGGAGGCTGCGGCGGCCCAGCATAGGTAATCGTCATCACCGTCGGTTTGGCTCTTGTTGACGTCCCGCCAGCCACTATCAAAAGTAACGCCATCGAGAAACCAGGTTTCCGAGCCCGCCCACGCGCCACCGGTCAGACCCACCAACAGAATGCTGAGAGCGATCATCGGGATTCGCATTTTCCACCTCCACCATGATGTAACGGCATGTAACTGTTGATTCCCGCCAATCCATGGCCCCGATCCGCATCATGCTTCTGCGTCAATCTCAACCACAGAAACCGTTCTCTTCAAACCGGAACAACTCGGCATCAGGTCTTTGGGAACCGTGTTGGTGCAAGGGAAACGGAACCAATCCTCTGGTCGGCCCCTCGATCAACAGTCCCAAATCGGATATTATCGCCCCTGAGCGGTGTTTGTCAAGTCCTTGCTTTGACACGATTGCCCGTTTTGAAATCGCGTCCAAACCGTGGTTGACCGATTTCGACGCCACTGTCTGATTCGTGGCTTCCGCCTACCGGAGCATCCGTACAATCCGCTCTTCACTGAATCAAAGGAAGAACCGAAGAATTCGATGAAAAAAAATGGGGGACGACGCCTTACATCGTCTGATAAGATCCGCATCCTTCGATCCCGCAACGGGCTACAGGCTGTCTGACCCGACAGGAATTCACAGGGAGGTTTGACCATTCCCGGCGAAATCAGGTATAATAATAGGGTGGTAACGGATGGAGGAGTCCATCCCTCACCGTGCGACGCTGCTAAGGGGGGTGTGATTCCGGTCTCGGATCCGAGGCGCGTGCCTGATGTTGGGGGCGTCGAATGCCAAGGATCTTCCACGGATGGGGGGTATTCACAAGGGTTGCACCGTGCTCAGGGGGCGGCCTGTTTCCTTTTCGTAAGGGCCACTTTGGGGGGCGAGTGCAGAATCGAGAGGTGCAGTACCATGCCAACCTATTGTGTGCGAGAGAAAGAACAAACCGGCGGGGACAGTCTGGAGAAGGCATTGGGAATTCTGATTCTGCTGATGCTGGCGGCCTGCGGACTGGCCAACGTGCCGATGCCCAGCCGGGCGACGGTCGAGGACATCTCCGTCGGTCTGCGTCGAGACCGAGTGCGTGCGGCGGAGATCCAGGATTTGCGGACCCGCAACGGTTCCCTCGAGGCGGAGTTACGAAAGCTGGCCACGTCCCTTGAGACTACCAAGTCCGACTTCGCGAGCTTTCGCCAGGTGCATGACACCCTGATCGCGCAAGTCGCCGCCGCGACGGCCAAACTCCAGGAGTTCGAGAACAAGTTCCAGGATACCAAGACCCAAGCGGCCAAGATCAGCGAGTTCGCCAGCCTTCAGGAACAACTCAAAAAAGAGCGTGACGAGGCCCTGGCGCAAGCGAAGGACGCGGCCGAACGGGTCCGCGAGCTGACACTGCGGCTCCAACGGGCAGGCGTGTACCCATAAAGGATCCTCGCGACTTCAGGTCTTCACGGACTTGCCAGAAGGCCAGAAAGATGCTCCAATGATCGCGACGTTCTCGATATCAGTGCGCGAACCCCCTGCAGGAGCAGCGATATGGCGGTCCAGTTCAAGGAATTCATCCGGCCGGCATTCTCCGGAAATCCCGAGGAACTCAAGAAGAAAGTCATCCAGTACTGCAACCGCGAACTGAAGTGTTTCCGGATCATCTCGATCTCCGAGGCCAAAGGAATCACTGATGATTTCTACCGGATCACGGTCTGGTACGACGACCAGGGCGAGCAATTCGAACACCTGATGTCCTCCGCGGTCGAAGCCCAGGCGGAGTTAAGCAAGGCCGAGGCCCCGTCATCCCGACCCGCGGACGAACCTCAACAGCCCTGATACCAGGTCGATGTCGATCTGTCCGTATATTCTCCCCCCGTGCCAATCACGTCGGCGCGGCATCCGTCGTCTGCGGCACGACGTTCCCCACCCGATCGCAGAAATGCGAGGATGCCATTCGCGTTGCGAACATCAGCATTCACCCTTTAAGTCGACGTCAACTTCGGATGACGGGAGGGAGGTGATCGGTCTGCCAAGGGGATCCTCCGTCGGAGACCACCACGAAAAGAACCAAACTTACAGGCAACCAAGCGGTCGCGTACACGAGCTACTGAACCAATGACCTGTTGGCTCTCTCGTGGGGTGCGGATTCACCGGGCAAGCGGAGACGGATAGTCGAACGAGCGAACGACGGAAATGGCACACCCGGGCGGCAGTGCGTCCATCCGTTGCAAACCAGGTCAAACGCAGTGTCCCCGACACGGGGTTCCGCATCGGGGACATGTTCAGCCACCCGGGGTGCACCTCGACGAGTCCCTTTGGACTCTCTGCGGGGCGCCGCCTTGGGAGACGGCGTTATTTCCACCTGTGAGGTTTTTCGATCACCCTAAGGGTCGCGGTGCCTTCGAACGGTGTGCCGTCGAAGAGCCGGCCTGCGACCGCGACGGTGGTCTGAGGCGCCTTGGCGATCGCTTCCACCGCAGCCCTATCAAATCGCACGACACGTTCCGGCAGGCCGTCTCGGTCACAGTCCACGATGGTCCGACGGTTCACGTTCGCACAGGTCCACCGCCGACCCCACGGCCGCCCCCACCACCATCGAGACCAGCAACGGGCCCATCGCTCCACGCCCGTGACGGCGGAGATCTCTTCCAGCGTCACGGTCGATTCGTCGATCTGAGCGACGTCATAGCCCGCCGGAAGCTCGATGTAGCAAGTAATCCACCGGCCGCGGAAGAACGGACACAAAGTGTCCGGATCCAGAACGATATTTGCCTCGATCGTCCGGGGACCCGTCAGGAGCATCATGTTGTCCCAATACGCCAGGTAAGACTCGTTGAACGTGCCGTCCTCCAGCGCGGTCAACCGCAGCTCAATCATGTGCCAACCCGGCTCGCCATACACATCGTCCGGCAAACCGGAGAGGTCGATCTCCTGGGCCAGGTACACGCCCTCGACGACTGCGCTCCATAGAGGCACCTCGTCCACGAGGACGGAGGCTTCGAAATGGGCAAACCGGCCGGAGGGATCCCCGGTCAGCATGGCGTCGAACACCAGGATGTCCATCCCGCTCAAATCCACGTATTGGTAGAAGCTCTGGTATTGGCCCGCCTGGAAGGATCTTCCGGGCAGGCTGAACAAGCAGGCCGACTTGGCGCCGTCGGTGTACCAGGATTCATCGCAGAACGAGTTGAACGAGGGATCGTCAAGTCGGTACCAGAACGAAGGCAACAACCGAGAAGACGGCCACCCTTCATACGTTGTTTCAAAACTCGGATTTTCGATCTGAGCCCCGCACAGGCCGGACCACAACAATCCGACCAGCACGGCAAGCTCCCCCGCAGTGCGAGCACATCTGATCGGACCCCTCCGAACCATATTAATCATACTCTTTTTGCTCCCCCGCAGAATTCGAAACACACACCGATTCATCAAATACAAACTGGGTCAAAGACAAATCGTTGGACTGGCCCACCCTCGCTCGTTCGAGACGACGATTGGCCGGATGTTCCCGGAAGCCCGTGCCATGGCAGGATTTCAGATGACGCGTCGTCGGTGGGACCGGTCCCCAAACTCTCACGGACACACCCAACTAAAGTATATCGCGGTTCTCCCCTGTGCCAAATGCGGAAAGAGAGAATCTGCGAAGGTGTGCCGACGAACACAAATCCCCCATAATCTCGGACAAAACGATCCCCCCCGGGAAAGCCCACCCAAAGAAAACGAACCGACGCATCGCGGCGTCCGATGCTCTGCCTGCGTACGTACGCGCGGCGTCCCCCTTACCGAGGCAAGGCCTGGAGGGTCACCTGGAGGTCGAATTTGTGGTTTTCCCGCACAATCGTCAGAACGAGAACGTCGCCGACTTGGTGGTTATCAAGCACCCTGTAGAGGTCGTTGAGGGTGCGAATGGGTTTGCCGTCCGCACCGACGATCACGTCGCCGATGACGATCCGGCGGCGAGCATCCCAATAGGTCGGACGAAGACCCGCCTTGTCGGCGGCGCTGCCCGGGACCACATCGTAGAACAGCACGCCTTCGGCTCCGAGCCGCCGGGCGAAACTGTCGTCCACGAGAGAGACACCCAGACCGGGCTTCTCGATGGGCTGACCGCTGATGATCTGGGGCACGATTCGGTTGACCACGTCCACGGGAACCGCGAATCCGATGCCCGCATAGGCGCCGGACGGACTGACGATGGCGGTGTTGATGCCAATCAACCGTCCCGCGCTGTCGAGCAGCGGACCGCCGGAGTTGCCAGGATTGATTGCAGCGTCGGTTTGGATTACGCCCTGGATCGGCCGGCGACTGGCGGAGACAATCTCGCGGCCCAGACCGCTGATGACGCCGGAGGTGAGCGTCTGGTCGAAACCGAAGGGATTGCCGATGGCAAACACCTTCTGGCCCACCTGCAGGTCGGCCGAAGTGCCGATGGGAATGGGCGGAAGCAGCGCCGCCGGAGCATCGATCTTCAGAACCGCGATGTCTTTGTCCGGCTCAACCCCTACCAGTCGGGCCGGCCATGTGGACTGGTCTGCCAACGTCACATTCGCCCGCTGCGCCTCGGCGATGACGTGGTAGTTCGTCACGATGTGGCCCTTCTCGTCCCAAATGAAGCCTGAACCGGAACCCCGCGGGACTTCCAGAGCGCGGAACCGGAACGGATCGGGTTGCACCGACAGAGTTGTGATGTACACAACGGAAGGCGCCACCGTGCGAAATAACTCGATCGTGCTCTTCTCGTCCTCTGCCAAATCGCCGCGGGCGGTCACGACCCGAGGCATAGCTCCCTTCTGATGCACCCCGCCGAGCCAAAATCGGGCCTCGCGATAGAGCAGCAATCCGGCAAGAACCAGCAACAGAATGGTCAGCACAGCCTGAGGCTGGGCCCGACCTGCACGACGCGGCATTCGACGATCCGACTCCATGACGGGCGACTCCCATCCCTTGGTTCGCGGCCGGCCCACGGCTCGCCGCCGCGACCCCAACCGATCCTTTGCGATGATAGAACACCTGGAACGGCTTGTCAAACCCCGTGATGGATCACAACGATCCGATCAATCGGCCGCACCGGGCGATCCGCCGCGGTTGACGCTGGGACGCCAGGCGGCCTTGTCCCCCAGTGAATTCGGATCGACGGTTTGAGGCGAAACCAGCGTGAGGGAGAAGCCCTTGCCGTCGGTGGAGCTGTACCAATCGTCCCGATAGGTGAAGCTGTGGATGGTCCGTCCGACGGCGTCGCGAAGCTCGATGCGCTCGCCGGCGTTGTTCAAAGCCCCCGCGTACCGACCTGCGACCGGCAAGCCCGGGCCGTACCGGGCCTCGAACGCCGCGAGATCCTGCACGACCAGGCAACAGGTCCCCGGCGCCAGTACGAAGCTCGGGAAGGTGAATTCGATCCCGTCGCAGAAGCGGACAAGATTCAGGTTGACGGACTGGTCACCGATGTTCGTCAGCTCGACGAACTCTGCATTCGGATCGGTCGGATGGTACATGATCTCACTGATCCGCACGCTCTCGGCCACCGGCCCGACCGCGAATACCGCTTCATTGGATGCGCTCCATCGCCCGCCGTTCAGCGACCGGGCGATGACCCGCGTGCTGGCGACCAACGGGACCGGTCCCGTATACAGAAAAACCTGCAAAGATGTGGATCCACCCGGCATTTCAGCGACGGTCAGTTCGACACTGATGAGAAAGTCCGAACTGGTGGCCGGAGAGTTCATCGCATGGATCGCCAACACGTTGTTACCCTTACGAAGGATCGCATGGAGGTCCGCGACCTCGATATTCTCGAAAACCACGGCCTCCGAGTCGTCGTGTAGACCGCTCGCGACCGAATTCCAAGCGGGCTCGCCCGTGAAATTCCGACGAGCAATCTCGACGCCGTTGAGGTATGCGACGAAACCGTCGTCGTAGCGGACTCTCAGCGTCCCCTGGCCCACGGTCGCGGGATCGCGTGTCAACGTGAATGGAATACGAACGAAGCAGCTCGCATTCTTGCCGTACATCTGCGCCTGAACGTCGAGGCTGAAATAGTCTTGGTAGCCCGTGCTCATCTCGTAGCCGACGCCTCCGGTTGTGAGCGTCCAGGAGGAATCGTCGAAGGCGCCTCCGCCTCGCCAGGCGTCGTCCACGACCCTGGCGGGAACGAGCACCCGCTTGGGCGCGTTTTCCGAGACCAGGACCACGCCGACCGTCTGAGAGCTCGTCGCTGGCTTGGGGTCCGAACCGTCGATCGTGTAGTAGATCGCGCCGGGACCGGTTATCGTCAGCGGAAAACCGGACTCGACCTGCCCCCCTTGCCGGTTGAATACAGGCGGCGAAGGCGCCATCTCGACCGCGATCTGACTATCCATCCAAGCCAGGCGGTTGGCCAGCCACGTCTGCATCCAGACGATCTCTTCGCGGAAGGTCTTGGCGATGTACCAGTTGGGCCAGACGTACTGGCCGAGGATTCGCCAGCGGTTGAAGTGCCTGCCCGCGGGTTCATCGAGAAGCGTCGCGTAGTCCTCCACCATGCCGATCAGCCGATTCGTCGCAAACAGGTCCCGCCGCAAGGCGAACCACCGGTCCGCATAACGCAGCTTGAACTGGGGGTCTTCGAACAACCGACGCCAGTAGGGGTAGTCGCCGTCGCCGAGCTGACTGCAGTACCAGCCGGTCGGCAGCCAACCGTCGAGGTAATTCGCGTTGCCCAGGGACAGATTGTAGTCCCAGGCCGGACCCTGGAACAGCTTGCCCCCGCGATCCTTGTACAGGTACGTGCTCAGGCGGAATCCGTCGATGTTCTTGGTCAGCTCCACGAGGATGTGCGTATCGATGAACGAGTCCACGTCGATGAACTTGGCGTACCCGTTGACGGGGTCGGCGAACGACGGGCCGTAGAGCGCGGCCTCGAAGGCGTTGAAGTAATTGCGAACCCAGTTCCGCTGGGCCTGCGTCAGATCGTGCCCGTTGGGGTCCTGGAAGATCAGGTTCTGCCCCCGGTTGGTGACGAACGAGACGTCGTCGCCGTCGAACTTGTCCTTCTTGACGATGTAGCCGCCGGAGATCTCGGGTTCCGCGATGTCGCCGGGCCCCAATTTCGCGATGTCGACGCGGTTCGGCGAGATCTTGATCTTCTCGATGAGGACGTACACACCCACGTAGTCGCTCATCGTCACGAGCGAGTTGTCGGTGTTGAGGAACATCTCGATGAACCGCGTGCGAGGCGCGTACTGGCCCATCTCGTTGGACCAGCGGTAGCTCAGAACGTTCCGCATCAGCGATTTGTCCGTGTACGGTCCATACAGCACCCAATCCGACTCGGCGGGCAACCCTAGAATGGAAACGTCCTTATCCTGGCCCTGCTCGTCCTGCGTCTCGAAGTGGTACTGACGCTGCGGGAATCCCTCGGAGCTCTTGCCACGAATGTTGAGGGCACCCGCGCCGCCGAAATCGAGCGGCCCCGTCATGCGGGCCCTCCCCTCTTCCTCCAGTTCGAGGAAGCAGCCGTATGCGGGAACCGGCGTTCGCGAAACACCTTTGCCGAACGTGTCCACCACCGCGATCGCCAGGGGCGAGCTGAACGCCTGGACGTCCTGGCCGACGAACACGTACCGCTCCGCCTTCGTCAGGCTCCGACGCCATCCGGCCTTGACCGCCATCGCCTTGAGCGTAACGGTGCCGCCGATAACCACCGGCTTGGTGTAGAGCGAACCCACCGGCTGATTGCGGGCCTCGCTGAAAGGCTCGGTCCCATCGGTGGTGTAGTAGATCGAAGCCCCTTCGGTCGCGGTCGTGAGCGTGACCGTAACGGGCCGGGTGCAGATCTGACTACCGACGTCGAACTGGGGCGGCGACACCACGCCCTGGTAGATCACCAGATTGGACCAGCCTGCGGTCGGGTATCCGAAGAACCGCAAGTCCGCAGCGCCGTCGGGATACCGTCCGTACGAGACGTCCGGCTCCAACGGACCGAAGGCCAGACTGTCGAGCATCGTCAACCCGTCGGGCGCAAAGAGCGCGACGACCTCGCCTTCGCCGCTGAGCCGAAAACCCGCGTGCAGGCCGGAATCGGCGATGTCGCCGTCGGCCCAGATCAGAAGATAACCTCGTGCGGGAATCGTGGTGGCCGAGGGATTACCTGCGGGAAACTGCCATTTCGTCGGTCGGGCCAGATCGTCCGTCAGAAAATACCCTGCCAGATCCACAGGGGTATTGCCAAGGTTGTACAGTTCGATCCAGTCCTCGTGCTGCCCCTGCGGGTCGCGGACGTCGCTGAGGTTGGAGGCCAGGATCTCGTTGATTACGATCGACCCGCCCCCTTGGGCGAAGGTCGTGCCGCACAGGCCCGGCGTGAACGCCGCCAGCAGGATGCCCAGATACGCTGCTTTACTTACCATCCACCGACTCCCACGAATCGACGCTCGTTTCAACAGGACCGCCTTTCGGACGTTCATGCCCCCCATGCCCCAGCCCGTGCACCCAAGCCCCCCCGCTCGGGACGCCTCCATTCTACCCGATTTGACACGTGGGAATCAAGTTCGACGCCGGTTTCCTCCCGGCGGCTCGGCCTGGAAACTAAAAAGGCGTCGTCTGGCACAACGACGCCGGAGAAAAAGATGAAACGGTTTTCATCCCCTTTATCGGCGCGCGGGGTCGGAAATGACTAGTCTTTTTGCCCGGAAAACGGACCACAGAGCCCCTCCAAGCCCCATAACTGGCGACCACACAAAAGGTCCCATAGGATCAGCCCTCAAGCGACTGCCAAACCTTTCTCCGGTCCGGCCCCCAGCCTCGGGTTCCTACTCGGAGATCTCAGCAGGTCTCCAGGAACCTGACACAAATTTCGGAAAACTCAGGTTCTTCACGGAATTGGGGATCACCGAAACCGCCGGAACGGCACGCTTGAAGCGGTCCTGCAGGGTGAGTTTATCGCGTTGCACCCTCCGGCTTGAACGCGAACGAGACGTTCGCTTGCGGGACCGTACATCGCGTAGGGGCGTGCAACACCCACCATGCTGGAGGTCCAACGCGTAAAACCCCTGCCGCGATGCGGGGGAATCGGTATTATGCTCATCCCAACAACCCCATGATGAACCCAAATTCAGGCTCATCATTCATCAACCAGAGCTTGAATCCCCGATTCATCAAGCGTAGGATGCATCAGGGCCGTCCCGGAAACAGAAGGCCACTTGTAATCTGCAAGCAAAACGAATCAGAAAAACCCGCCCGCAAGGGAAATTGTGGAGTCTTTTCATGCGGAGTCAATTGTTGCCCAGTCCGGAAGAATGCCTCGACCTGCTCCAGGAATGCCACGTCCCGGTGCACATCGTCAAGCACAGCAAGGCGGTCGCCAGACTCGGGGGCTTTCTGGCCAAAAGAATTGCGGAACAGGATATTCCCGTCAACGTGGATCTCGTGGAATGCGCTTGTCTGTTGCACGACATCTTCCGCGTGTGCGAGTTCGCCCTGGAGGATTTTAGTCGATTCGATCAAAAGGTCACGCAGGAAGACAAGGACAAATGGCGTCGGCTCAAGGAACGCCACGGCGGCCTCCGCCATGAAGACGCGGCCTGCGCGTACCTCAAAGACGCCTACCCCATCCTCGCGCAGACCATCCGCAAACACCGGTACACGGCCATTGTGGACCCCGACGACATGCCGCGGACCTTCGAGGAGAAGCTGGTCTACTACGCCGACAAACGGGTCATGCACGACAAGATCGTGCCCCTGCAGGAGAGGCTCGACGAGGCGCACAAGCGAAATGCGGCCAAACGCAAAGCTGCCGGCATCGATTCCGCGGAGATCGCGCGCATCGATGCGGCGATCTTCGCCTTGGAAAAGGATCTGTTCGACCTCATCGAGCTCGATCCGAACGCCGTGACCGCGGAGTTCATCGACAACTACAGACCCGCCATCAAACCGCAAGAGTAACTTCGAAATTCGAACACCGAAATTCGAGCTTCTCCTGTGTCTTGCCCTACCGTCCCAGCACGTCCTTGATCGCCGGCGCGAAGTACAGGCCGAAATTGGAGAGCGTCGGGCAGACCCGGGAATCGACAATCCGCACGCGGACCTTCGAGGCCGTCACCGGGTCGAACCGAAGAAGCCGCTTGTAGCCGACCGTCGTGCCGCGGGCGAACTCCCGCCATCCGGCCTCGCCAGGGACTTCGAGCACGAACTCCGCAATCCGCTGGCCGATCGCGATGTGTTCCGCTAATTCCGCCACGTTAAACGTACATTCCTTGCCCAGATCAAACTCGACCGTCGCGGACATGGTCCAATCGTCGGTCGTCCAGTAAGTCTCAGGATCGCCATCGGTGATCCGGGCTGCCGCAAAGACGGGGTTGTTGCCTTTGATGTTCGAGGCCACCGCCTTGGCGCCTGCGGCAAGGTTCTCGTCGAAGATGGCGTCCAGCACTTTGCGGAACTCTCGGAGGCGCTGTACGTCGTTCTCATGGATCAGACCCCGCCTGTCCGGCGGCAGATTCAGCAGCAGCACGCTGTTGTAGCCCACAGACTTGAAGTAGATATCCAGCAGATGCTCGACGGACTTGACCCTGTTGTCCTCCTTGGCATGGTAGAACCAGCCCGGGCGAATCGAGACGTCGGTCTCGGCGGGGTACCAGACCAGCCGATCGCCCTTGCCCAGAGCCTGGAGGCTGCCCAGGTCTTTGGCGGTACAGTTGACAATACCAAAGAGCGAGCCGTTGCTGTTGACGACACTCCACTCGCTCTCGCGGGCGTATCCGCTCTCGTTGCCCACCCAGCGAATGTCCGGGCCGTTGAAGATCACGGCGTTGGGCTGCAACTGGCGGACGATCGCGTAATAACCGGCCCAGTCATATTCCATATCCTTGGCGTTCTCGCCTTTGGCACCGTCGAACCAAACCTCGGTAACCTCGCCGTAGTGGCTCAACAACTCGCGAAGCTGATTCTTATAGAACCTGTTGTAGCCTTCGGTGTCGCCGTAAGTGGGTTCGTGCCGATCCCAGGGAGACAAATACAATCCCAACTTCAGCCCTGCCTCCCGACAGGCCTGGGCCAATTCGCCGACGATATCGCCCTTGCCGTTCTTGTAGGGGCTGTTTTTGATCGAATGTTCGGTGTACCGGCTAGGCCAGAGGCAAAAGCCGTCGTGGTGCTTGGCCGTGAGAATGACCATCTTCATGCCGGCGTCTTTGCAGGTCTGTACCCACTGGCGCACGTCGAGCTGGGTCGGGTTGAAGATCGAGGGGCTCTCGGAACCGTCGCCCCACTCCTTGTCGGTGAAGGCGTTCACCGTATAGTGGATGAACGCGATGAACTCAAGCTTTTGCCAAGCCAGTTGCTGCGGCGACGGCCGCACGTTGGCGGCCCGTTCGATCAGCGACCGGACCGGGTCGTTCGCGACAACTGTGGCATCGACCTCGTCGTACACGCGGACATAGTCCACGACGAAATAGTCGGGCAGGTTGGCCTTGCGGATGTCCCCGCCCCACTCGCCGATCTCTTCGGTGAGCTTGATATACTGCGGCACTTGGGACACCCCGCCCGCGCGGGTCCGCCAGGTCTCTTTACCGTCGACGTAAAACACGTACTCTTCGGGTGTCCAGTGCAAACCGAAGGTATGGAAACCCTCGCTGACACCGGGAAAATCGAATTTGACGCCGTCGGAACGATGTTCTTTGCCATAGCCGTCCCAGTGGAGGTTCTGCGTGAGGCGATCTTCGCGCCAAGGTTTTTCCATGATGTCGATTTCGGTGCCGTCGCGACCCGCGTCGCCGATCTGGTTCACACTGTCGCAATGAAGCCAGAAGGCAGGCCAATGTCCCTGCTCCTGGGGGAATTTGCACCGGCAGACCCAGTAGCCGTAGCGATGCTCGAACTTGCCTCGCGTGCGGACCGCACCGCAGGTGTACCGATCGCCGTGCTGCTTCGTGCGGAGGATCAGATTGCCCTGGCCGTCGAGATAAGAATCCTCTTTGACCCAGAACCCGTCCCGGCGCTTCCAGTCGCCCATCACGTCCCACTTGGACGCGTCCACCTGGCTGCCCTCGAACTCATCGCTCCAGACGAGCTTCCAGACCTTCCCGTCAGAAGGTTGCGGAAGGAACTCCTTGTCGTCGGCCCCTGCTGCTTGGGAGAACCCCGGCAGCAACGTCGCGCCCAGAGCCCATCCGACCCACAAAAACACCCCTCGGGGAAAAAACGAGATCTTCATGACTGCTCCTCAAAACAAGACTCGAAACCCGCACCTGGCCCTCCTGCAACCCCTCCGGACCGGCCTGCGACGGCGTTTACGCCGCTACACCCTGCGACACTTTCGTCGGCCGTCGGGTGGCCTGGAGACCCGAGGCGACCGTCATCGAGATCATCGCCAAATACGTGATGAGAGTGAACCAGTGGCCCCACTGGGCGGTTTGCACGTGGGCGGCTTTGATCAGTACGGTACCGATCGCAAACGACTGGAGGAACATCTTGATCTTGCCGGCCCTGACCGCCGCAAAGTTGACGCCACGGGCCTCCGCGATGTGGCGAAGTATCGTGACATAGGCCTCTCGCACAACGAGGATCGTCAGGACGCCCCAATGAACAACGGCCAGCCTCACAGGCCCCCAGTCAAAGAGCGTCGGCATCCCGCGGATCGCAAAACACGCGAACGCTCCGCAGACCAGGACCTTGTCAACCAACGGATCGATCATTCGGCCGAACTTCGTCGTCGCGTTGAATCGGCGGGCGATATGGCCGTCGATGATATCGGAGAACCCCGCGATGACGAACAAAACGAAGGCGACATCCAGGAACAACGAACGTTTGGCGGCCTCGATCTGAGGAGAATACAGGATCATCCCCAGGAAAATCACCGTCAGCCCCAGTCGCATGAATGTCAGGATGTTCGGCACATGTTTCCACATGGCCGAGAGTTTACAGAGACCCCTGGAACGCTTCAATATCAAAGTTGCTCGACGAGCAAATCGTAGTTCTGTACGCCGACAACCCGTCCGTGGATGAACTGGCCGGGTTCGGCGGTACAGCCCTGGATGACGCACGCGCTATCGATGTCGAGAGCCTGTCCGTAGAAGCGTCCCCGACCGGTGGGCCGCGATCGTCGTTTCCCCCCGCCCGCGGGGGCCGGGTCTCGCGAATCGACCAGACAAACCACGGCGTTTCCGATCCGATCCCGGTTCCGGGCGAAAGCGATCTCCTGCTGGGCCAGCATCAGCCGGTCAAAACGGGCTTGCTTGACTTCGTCGGGGATCTGGTCGGGCATTTCGGCCGCAGGCGTCCCGGCCTCGGGAAAGTATGTGAACGCGCCCAGCGCGTCGAACCGGGCCCAACGGATGAACTGGAGTAACTCGTCGAAATCGGCCTGCGTCTCGCCCGGAAAACCCACAATCACCGTCGTTCTCAGAACAATATCGGACATCGCGGCCCGCAGCCTCTCGATGAGTCGGCGTAGATCATCCTTCGTATCGGGCCGGCGCATCGCTTTGAGCACACGATCGCAGGCATGCTGGATAGGGATGTCCAGGTAGTGGACAACCTTGGAGCCGTCGGCGAGTGTCCGGATCAGTCTGTCGTCGATGCCCGTGGGATAGGCGTACAACAGACGAACCCACGCCAGATTGGGAATCTCCTCCATCTGCCGAAGCAGCGAGGCCAGAGCGCCGGAGAGCTTGAGGTCCCGTCCGTACATGGTGGTGTCCTGCCCGATGAGGTTCAATTCCACCGCGCCGGAGTCCGCCAGTTCCCTCGCCTCCTCCAGCACCTTCTCCGGCGGCTTGCTGCGAAACGGGCCGCGAATGGCGGGGATGGTGCAGAACGAACATCGATGACTGCACCCTTCGCTGATCCGCAAGTACGCCGAGTGGACGGGTCCGATGCGTAGCCGTACCCGGTCGTCGGCAATACCATTGGAAGGTGGGCCGTGGAAGACGAGCGGCCCGTCGCTGGCCAGGGTGTCCCGGATCACCTTGACGATCGAATCCCGATACTCCAGGCCCACCACCGCGTCGACCCCGCGGGCCTCGTCCAGTAGCGGCGCGCCGAATCTCTGGGAAAGACAGCCGGTCACGATCACTTTTTTTATATTTCCACTCTTTTTATTCTCAATAGCGGCCTCGACCGCTTCGAGCGATTCGAGCCTGGCCGGCTCGATAAATCCACAGGTGTTGACCACAACGACGTCGGCCCGTTCGGGCTCGGCGGCCAGCAGGAATCCCGCCTGCACGATCTCCGCAAGCATGCGTTCGCTGTCCACCATGTTCTTGGGACATCCCAGGGCTATGAAACCCACGGTCACCGGCTTGTTTTTCGTTCTTGTCATAGCGTAGTACCATAGCACGAAGAAGCGTTTCGTTCACGATATTAATCTAGGCAAAACTCCCGACCCGCATTTTTGTTAATCCGATGAAAATGACCTTGACGATAAGAATGTGAATCGGTGCAATAGAATCTTTCTGGCTGCCGTCTACCTGCGCGGAAAGGAGACGCGAAAGGGTAGACCGGAAGAGATGGAATGTCGGAGTTCGCAGTTGAAACGACTGGTGAAGGCCTATGAGGATTAACCGCCACAGGATCAGCCGCAAGGTGTTCGTGGCCTTCATTGGTTTGGGGGCGCTCGGACTGGCCGGCTGCCATGACTGGCCCGATGAACGCGTGACCGCGATCGAGGCTCAGAACATCCTGCGCGAACTCAACAAGATCGAAACCGCCAAAGAACCCAACATCCCTCTGGGGGACATTTACCGGCAACCGCCCAAGAAAGTCAAGCAGATAGTCGGCGGGGAAGAAGAGTGGAAGCTCTTTTATTTCTGCAGGTACCACACGGCGGAAAAGCTCCAAACGATCATCCGAGAGCAGTTTTCCAGCAGAATCTTCGACGCCAAGGGCGAGAAATTCCAGACTGTTCCGAACTTCGCGGTGACCGGCAACCCCGCAACCAACCAAATCGTCGTGCGGGCCCTGACCGAACAGGACGTCGACGCCATCCTCGAAGTCATCCAGGAGATCGACGTGCCGCCGATCCAGGTTCGGATCGACTGCATGGTCTCGGAGGTGTACGCGGACCTCACGGTAGACCGCGAAGTTTCGATGCTCATCGAGAACCTTTTCGGCGAATCGATCGCCCTGGGAGGCCAGGAGAACAACAACAACCTGGCGTTTCCCGGCGCCTCGTTGCGAAGCGCGCCCCGGGAGAAGTTCGGATTGAATATCGGCGTGAGCCGGGGAGAAACAGGACATAAATTCGAGGCCCTGGTGGACATCCTGGTGTCCCGCGGCTACATGAAAATCCTCATGAATCCCTCGCTGGAGGTTCTCAACGGACAGACTGCCAAGATCCAGGCCAAAGAGCATATCCCCCTCCAACGGATCACGATTCAGTCCGGCGGTTTCGGCGGCGAAACGATCCTGCGGACGCAGACGGAATTCTACGACATCATCGATTCCCTCCAGATCACGCCGTACGTGTATGCAGACGGCTCGATCGGTCTGAAGACCACTGCCCAACTGGCAGCCTATTTGACCCCGGAGGGCATCACGCAGGTTCCGATTGTGACCGAGCGTATCATCACCAACGACGAAAACCGTATCCGGCACGGCGAGAGCCTCATCATCGGCGGTATCCGCAAGTCGGAAAAGCGGGACGTCGTCCGCGGCGTGCCCGTCTTGAAGGACATCCCCATCCTGGGACTTCTGTTCTCAGGTCGGGATTTCGAGGAACGCGCCAAAGAAATCATTTTCATCCTGACCCCGACGATCTCCTCCGGCGGCGTCCCCAATCGCGAGATCGTGGACATGCTCAGGGAAAAGCATCGATCTCCCTTGACCCAAGGGCTTTATGAGCAGGTGATGGACCCCTTGGGCATCAGAGCCCGCGAAGAGGAACAGCAACGACGTCTCGAGGAAGCACGCGAGGCCCAGAAGGAATCCGAAGCGGCCCGAACGGCCGCCCGTCTGGAGGCCATGGAGACCAGTCAGCAGGTCGAAAATCTCGAAGCCGAACTTGAACGCGCCAGGCTTCAGATGATGCAGTTGAGCACCAAGGCCGAGCAGGTGGCTGCCGAGGCGCAGCAGGCCAAGAGCGAAGCCGAACTGGCTGCGAAAGCCAAGAATGAGGCGGAGGCGCTGAGGACCAAGGCCGAGGCCGAGGCCCAGCAAGCCCGAGCCGAGGCGGAACGCATCCGAGCTGAAGCGGAAAAGGGAAGAACCCCCAAACCGCCCGAGCAGCCCCCCGTCCCGCAGCCGCAAATGCCCGGACCCGAAGGGAATCCCCCGGAAAAGCCCAAGGAAGAGGGAAAGGAGCCGGGGCCGCCGGCGATGCCTCCGCAGGCGAATCCGCCAGTGCCCCCAACACAGAATCCTGACGAAAGGTGAGGATTCCGGACTCCAACAAGAGCTGAAATGTGGGCCGTTCCTACGGTCGCACGCGACCGTGGTGAGTTGTGCCCGTGACGTAATCGGCGACTTACGAACACTGGCAGCTTGTATGGAGGATCACCTATGGACAACACGGGCAACCCAGGACTTCCCCCCGCAAACGGCAAACCGCCCATGCCCCAGCCGACCGCCGCTGGCGGCACCCCCTCGGCACCGGAGACCAAGCCTGCAACTGGACCGGCTCCCGTCTCCCGGGCTCCCTTGAACCTCGGTGGAACCGGCGCCCCGGCGGCGTCCCCAGTGCCCCCGGCAGCCACGGCGCCGGCAGCCCCCCCGGCGGTTTCGCCGAAACCCCCGGTTGCGGGCCCCAAACCGGTCGCCCCGCGGCCGCCGGCCCCGACGGGCAACGGAGATCGTATCACCGGTTGCAAGACCTTCTTTACGAAGCTCCACCCCGGCGCGATCGATTTCCTGGACGAACAGATCAACCAGTGGCTCAAAGACAACCCCAGCGTGGTCATCAAGTTGACGAATACGACAACCGGCGAAGTGCAAGGCAAAAAGACCGAAGCCAACATCCTGATGACGGTTTGGTATCACGGCCATGCCACCAAAACGACGACCCATATGGGCTGACAACCGGCATTGAGCATCCTATTCGCCATTTTGCGACACAACGAACCACCGCTCAGGTTGCCGCAAGGGCGGCGCTTCCCGCAGAAGCCCCGCGGCAGACAACGGTAAATTATCGGGATAAAAGCACTTGACATTGCACGACAATTCCGTTAGTTACGTGAAGTTTCGCGGTTGGTTTCTGCATTGAAAGAACGGTCGAACGTGTTTTGGAGGTAGTTGTGGCTAAGCAGTTGGCGCGGGAACTCATCAACGCGGGGGTGCACTTCGGACACGGCGTAAGCCGGTGGAATCCGAAGATGGCCCCCTTCATCTTCGCAAAACGGGGCAACATCCACGTGATTGACGTCAGGAAAACCCTCAAGGGCATCTTGATCGCCAAGAAGCTGCTTGCGGAGATCGTTGCCTCGGGGGGTGACGTGGTTTTCGTGGGCACCAAACGACAGGCCCAAAAGGCTGTCGAGGCCGCGGCCACCCGGTGCGGCATGCACTTCGTGTCCGAACGCTGGCTGGGCGGTATGCTCACCAATTTCCGGACCATCCGTTCTCGTTTGCAGAGGCTCGAGCAACTTGAAGCCATGGAGCAGGACGGCACGATGGAATCCGAAAGCAAGAAGCAGGCCTCGCGGTTCAAGCGTGAAATGCGAAAGATCCGCACCAACCTCGACGGCGTTCGGAAAATGACCCGGCTTCCCGCAATCATCGTCGTCGTGGACGCCAAGAAGGAATACTTGGCCCTGCGTGAAGCGAAAAAGTTGAACATTCCCACCATCGGCATCCTGGACACCGATTCGGATCCGGATACGGTGGACGTGGCCATTCCAGCCAACGATGACTCCATCCGTGCCATTGAGATCATCCTCAACGAGCTGGCCGACGCGGTCGCCATCGGCAAAACGATGGTTTCCGCTCGTCAGCAAGAGATGACACCACGACCGCCGCGGCGGGTTCGTTCCCGCCGGCCCACCCTGGCCCGCGCCGACGGAAGCGATGTTGTCGCCAGCGAAGAGGCGGTCGAAGGCGAAGAACCGCAGCCCGTGGAAGAAGGACCTGCCCAGCCGGAGGTTCAACCGCAGGCGTAAATCACATACGCGGTTTTGATGTGAGCACTTAGAATACAACGATTAACGCAGAAACAGACGCGGCGTATCGAGAGTAGTCAAGACAAAGGTTGGAGGACTTCGTCACTCATGGCACATGGGGCAATTACCGTGCGTCCGAAGCCCTCAAGTGAAGCTTGTCTGCGTGAAGGACAACTAGGAGACCGGTGAAATGGCGGAAATTACGGCAGCAACCGTAGTCAAGTTGCGAAAGATATCAGGCCAAAGCATGGGCGAATGCAAGAAGGCCCTCGAAGAGGCTAATGGCGACATGGACAAGGCCACGGAAATTCTTCGAAAGAAGGGGCTGGCCACTCTCGCCAAACGGGCCGAACGAGAAACCACCGAAGGCGCGGTCGTCCTCTGGCAAAGCCCCGACGGAAAGACCGCCGCGATGGCGACTCTTTGCTGCGAAACGGACTTCGTATCCAAAAGCGATGATTTCGTGGCCATGGCCAAGGATCTTCGCGAGTACATCGCGGCCGCAGCGGCCCAGCCCGGCGCGGCCACCGTCCTCCAAACCGTCCTCAACGGCAAGGCCTTCCAAGAGGTCCTGACCGATGTCGTCAGCAAGACCGGCGAAAAAATGCAAGTCGGCGACTACGCCCGATTCACACTCGCCGGCCCGGGCCTAATCGGCGCCTATGTCCACTTCAACAAAAAAGTCGGCAGTATGATCCTGATTGAGACCGACAGCGACAAGACCGCGGAATCCCCCGCCGTCAAAACGGCAGCGGCGGATTTCGCCATGCACATCACGGCCAGCAAGCCGATCGCGTTGGACCCGTCCAGCATCGACCCCGCGATCATTGCGAAAGAGAAGGCCATTTACGCCGATCAGGTCAAGGACAAACCGGCCAACGTGGTCGAACGCATCGTGGAGGGAAAACTCAAGAAGTTCTACAGCGATTCCTGCCTGGTTCTGCAGCCGTTTGTGAAGGATGACACCAAGAGCGTCGAGCAAGTCCTCACCGAGGCGGCCAAACAGGCCGGCGGAAAGGCCACCATCAAGCAGTTCGTCCGATTTGAAGTCGGCTAAGGAGAGTCGCAACCCGACGGGCAGTCGCCGCCGGGCTTCGGAGCCATGGGAGAAAGCAAATATAAACGTGTTCTGCTCAAGCTTTCCGGCGAGAGTTTCTGCCGTCCTGGGGAGTTTGGCATCGACGGCGCCTCGTTGGTCTCTCTGGCGGAACGGATCGCCGAGGTCTCCAAGCTCGGTCCGCAGGTGGCGATCGTTGTGGGCGCAGGCAACTTCATCCGCGGCCAGACCTTCTCTCAGAAGAGCCAGATCCCCCGAAATACCGCCGATTACATGGGCATGCTGTCCACGATCATCAACGCCTGTGCCCTGCAGGAAACGCTGGAAAAGCTCGGCCGGCCCACGCGGGTCATGAGCGCGATTGAGGTCGCCGCCATGTGCGAGCCGTTCATTCGTCGTCGTGCCTTGCGACACTTTGAACAGGGAAGGGTCGTGATTCTGGCCGGCGGTACGGGCAATCCCTTTTTCACCACCGACACCTGCGCCGCGCTGCGGGCCTCCGAGCTCGACGCGGAGTTGTTAATCAAGGCCACGAAGGTCGAAGGGGTCTACAGTGACGATCCCCAAAAGAACCCGAAGGCAACGCTGCATCAGATGCTGTCGTATGATGACGTGCTCAGGCAGGGCCTGCGAATTATGGACCACGCGGCCATCAGCCTGTGCCGGGACAACCGCATCCCGATCATCGTGCTGAACATCTTCCAGAAGGGCAACATCACCAAGGCCCTCTGCGGCCAGCCCGTGGGAACCTTGATTACCGCAGGATGAGGGATGATTGTCTCTTGACGCAGGTATGCCTGTGCCGGAAAATTGTCCTCAGTCAACAATCGATAACCAAAGACAGGGGTTTTAGGCAATGGCGATGCAAGCTGTCGTTTCCGAGAGCAAGATCAAAATGCAGAAGGCTGTTGAAGTACTTCAGGACGACCTGAAAGCCTTTCGCGGCGGTCGAGCCACTCCGGCCTTGGTCGAACATCTCAAGGTGGAGTACTACGGCAGCCCCACTCCCTTGAAAGCTCTGGCCACCATCTCGGCGCCCGAGGCCGACATGCTCATGATCAAACCGTTCGACCCCGCGTCCGTCAAAGACATCGAGAAAGCGATCAAGAGCAGCGACTTGAGCATCGCACCCATCGTCGAGGGCAAATTCATCCGCCTGAACATCCCGCCGCTGAGCGAAGAGCGGCGAAGACACCTGGTTCAGCAGGCCAAACAGGCCGGTGAGCAGACCAAGGTCAGTATTCGCAACATCCGGCGGGACGCCAACAAGACCCTCGAAAAGCAGGAAAAAGAAAGCCAGATCACCGAGGACGAGCTGAACGCCGCCAAGAAGCAGATCGACGATATCACCAAAGAGTTCTCGGATAAAGTCGATACATTGGTCACGAACAAGTCCAATGAGATCATGAAGGATTGACCGGTTTCGCGAGCGCACGGGTCGCCGGACTCGACGCATCCCCCTGAAGTTGATCCCTGTGCGGACGGCGTCTGCGCGTGCGGAGTTCGCTCTGAACCCAGGACCAGCCCTGACGTACCACTGACCGAGAAGTTCTTGGCCGGGGGGATTGTTCCTTGGGGACGAATCCTCACAGAAGAACTGCACGAAAGTCCGCGAACACGTGTGACGGAGACCAAGCCCATGCAGCAAAAACACGCGAGAAGATGGCCCTGGGCAGTGGCAGGCACGCTGATGACCATGATCTTGATCGTGTTGCTCATCCCAGCGGGCCTGTCGTCCCGACGATTCGCATCCTGGCTGGCGTCCAAGATCAGCGACGGAACCGGAGGCCAGGCAGACATCGGGAATCTCTCCGTCGGCTGGTTCCGTGGAATCGAGGTGGCGGATTTCCGCTTCCGAGCGACTGATGGCTGGGCCCAGGTCAAGATCGACCGGATTACGACCCAGCCGAACTACGCGAGTCTCTTCGGCAGCGCCCCCGGTTTTAACCGCACGGTAATTGAGAAACCGCAGATCGAGATCGACCTCAGAAGCCTCCCTGCGACCGAGGACGAGGAACCGTTTCCGTTCGGGATGAACGACCTTGCCAGACTCAACGACGTGCTCGTCCGCGGCGGCAGCATTCAACTGACTGACGCCAGCGGAAAGACCGTCCGACTCGCCAGTCTCGATTCAACCCTGAACATGCGGCCGCCCGGTCGTGCGTCCCAATTCGAAGTCAGCACGGTCGTCGCGCAGGCCCAGACTTCAGGAAGCGTGAAGGCTTCCGGGCGGATCACGCCCGATACGCAGCTGGGCTGGAGCCTGCGAGGCACCACAGGGAACATCACGATCGAGGTCAACGACCTCGATCTGAACTCGGTGGCCCCCTTCCTTGCGATGGCCGGAGTGCAGGTACAGGCGCAGGGCACCCTCTCGGCCGACATCCAGGGAGCGGTCCAGGACGGGCAGATCGACAGCCTCAACGTCAGCATCGTCGGCCAAAACCTCGACATCAGCGGCCAGATCCTCCAAGGCGATCGCGTGCAGACGTCGCAGTTGAACGCTCAAGCCGCGATGACGCGATCCAAGAAAGTCCTCAACATCGAACGACTGAACCTCCAGACGGACTGGGCCGCCGTTTCGGCCACAGGCAAGCTCCCCACGACCGTGCAGTCCCTGGCTCACCTGCTGGAAAGCGGTTCGGCCTACGATCTCCAGGGCAAGTTCGACGTCAACCTTACGACAGTCCTGTCCCAAATGCCCAAGACCATCGGGATGCAGGAAGGCATGAAGATCACCGGAGGCCGGGCCACAGGGACCATCGGTACGACCACCGAAAAGGGACGCGCCACCCTCGTGGCCGAGGCGCAGGTCGCCGATCTGGCGGGCGTTCTCAACCAGGAAAAAGTGGCCCTCAGTAAACCCGTGCAGGCTGCGTTGCGACTCTCCACCGATCTCAGGGGCGTTTCCAGACTTGAAAGCCTCAACATCACCGCTCCCTTCGCCCAACTGACGGCCCAGGGGGACCTGGAGAAAATCCAATACAAGGGCCAGGTGGACCTTGCGTCGCTCCAGTCCGAACTGGGGCCGTTCGTGAATCTCGGCGCGCACAAGATCGCCGGCCAGGTCGCCAGCGAAGGACAAATCTCTGTTCACGATGGACTCATCGGCGCCTCCGGTTCGCTGTCGGCACAGCAGATCGCCCTCACGACGCCCGACAGGAACAGCGTATCCGAACCCCGGCTGAACCTCAGCTTCGCCATGAGCGTCAATCAACAGCAGCAGACCCTGACGGTGGACAGCTTCTCGGCCACCGCCGGCTTCGGCTCCATCAGTGTCGCGAAGACCGCCATCCCTTATGGACCGGACACTGACGCCCCGCTGAACGCAACCGTTACCGCGAAGGATATGAATCTCGGGAAGCTCAAGCCCTATGCTGTGCTGTTCGCGTCCTTCCCCCAGGACCTGGGGTTGGATGGGCTGGTCCAATCCCAACTGACCGTAACCCGCGAGAAAGGTGTTTATCGCGTCGGAACGAACGCCACGCAGATCCAGGGTCTTACACTGACCTCGCCTGAGAAGGAGACATTCCGTCAGTCTCTGATCACGGCACAGTTCGACGCGTACATCGACCCGGCCGCCAAGACGATCAACATCGCGCAATTGCAGGTGACCGGCCCACAACTCAGCATCCGAAAGGGCACGCTCCAAAGGACCCTTCAGGGCAACGAGGCGAATCTGCTCGCTCAGCTCAACACCCAGGTGGACCTGGAGGCCGTCGGCCAGGCCGCGTCGGTGTTTATGCCTGGAACGGTGAGCTTGACCGGACAAAGACAGGTCTCCCTCGATTTCGCGAGCACGTACCCCTTCAACGATCCGAACGGTTTGCTGGCCAACCTCAATGGCAAGACCTCCCTGGGATTCGACAGTGCGGAATACAAAGGGTTGGCCTTCGGTCCGACGCAAATCGACATACAAATCGAACAGGGGATAATGCACATCCGCCCGTTCACGACGACGGTCAACAACGGTAAGCTCAACTTCGTTGGACAAGTTGATCTTTCCAAGACACCCCTTCTCCTAAAGACCACCGCCCCCCTGCAGGTGGTGCAAGGCATCCAGATCACAGACAAAATGACCGGCAGTTTTCTACAGTACGTCAACCCCATCTTCGCCGACGCAGTCAACGTCCGCGGCGTCCTGGACTTCGAAACACAATCCATGACAATCCCGCTGACGTCCGGCCATGGGCGGACGGCCCAGCTCGACGGCACCATCGGCCTGCAGGAACTTCGTCTTGAGGCCTCCCTCCTGAATCGGATTCTCAACGCCGTCAAAACATCGCCCGTCCGCGATCAGACGCTGACGATCCGGCCTACGAAGATCGTATTGCACAATGGAGCGATACGGTACGACGATATGCAAATTGACTTGGGTGACAACCCGATCAACTTCCGCGGCACCATCGGTCTGGATGGAATCCTGGACATGAGAGTTCTTCTTCCGTATACTTTCGAAGGCCGTACCGTGCGGATTGGGGAGGAGGGGAGAACCGGGAACCGAATCTCTGTGCCGTTGACAGGGACTCTGACCTCCCCCCAGATCAACTTGGCGGGTTTCTTGCAGGATCAAATCCTGGGGGGCCTGGACGAACTGCTGAAGAAGTTGAAAAAATGAGAAGTTTCAAAGACCTTCTGATGACGCCTGCCGCGAACCTCGGCCGAGCCGGACGGTTCGTGGTGTTTCAGTATAAGCTGTGGGCTCACTGCCTCAGGCTGCTGAAGAAGAACCGAGCCGAGCAACTAGCCGCCGCGTTATCCTACTACACGGTCTTCGGCATGGTCCCTCTGGCGATCGTGGGCGTATTGATCTTCAACTCGTTTCCCGCCTATCGCCAGACGGGCGAACAGGTCAAAAAACTCGTCTATGATCAGCTTCGACTCACCCAAATCGAATACCCCAACCCGGACAACCCCGAAGAGAACGTCGTCCTGACGGAGTACCTGGATCGAATCATTCAGCGATTCTTCGAGGGCCTCAATAAGGGCTCGCTCGGCTTGGTCAGCGCGATCCTGGTGATCTGGGCGGCCCTGCGCCTGCTGTCGCTGATCGAGACCGCCTTCAATCACATGTGGCACGTACCCAGGGGTCGCCGGTTCCTCCAGCAGGTGATCAACTACTAGGCGCTGCTGACGCTGGGCCCGTTGCTGCTGGGGGTGGGACTCTATGCCACGACGCGGTTCGCCCTCCTCAAGACCATTGAGTCCGGCCCCCTGGCATCGCTGGGACCGCTGATCTCCTTCCTCGTCTCGGCGACCGGCTTGTTCTTGCTCTACCTGGTGATGCCGAACGCCAAAGTCAAGGCCGGTCCCGCTTTGTGGGGGGCGGTCGTAGCGGCGTTGGTGTGGAACTTGGCCAAATGGGGTTTCGGTGTCTACATCATGCAGTTGATCCCCTACAGCGCCCTCTACGGCGTGCTCGGCCTGATCCCGCTCGCGGTGTTCTGGATCTACGTCACCTGGATGATCGTCCTGTTTGGACTGCAACTGACCTTTGCGGTCCAACATTTCGTGACGCTCGAATCGGCCGAGAGACTTCTGGCCAAAGAGACGGATATGCGGTTCATCGCCAACGAGATGACCGCCATCACAATGGCCAGGGAGATCGCCGTCGCGTTTGAGACGGATCAGGGTCCCCTCTCGACGGACGCCATCTGCAGCCGCCTCGACATCCCTGGCGAATTCGGCCAGAGACTTCTCGATGAACTGGTCCATCGCGGCCTGTTGGGCAGGACCGCCGACCCGAACCCCGGTTATGTGCTTGTCCGGGATCCCGCCCACATTCGGTTGTCCGAGATCGCAGAGGCGGTGGCCGCTGGGGCACTTGCCCAACCCAAGCCCGAAACACACGCGGACCTGTACCGGATAGCCCAGGCCCAACACAGCCTGTTGATGCAATACAGCCTTCGGGATATTCTAAACAGCGTTCCTGGGACCTGTCGGGAGAAGGAACTATCCGTGCCGCAAACGCAACTACAACAGAGCTCTCCGCCGGAAGACCCGCTGCAATAGAAGCGGGCTCTTCGGTCACAGCTTCGCGATCTGCGCTGCGATAAAACACAGACCGAAACCAACCATCGCGGCCGCACAGACGGCCAGTACGATCCGCTGCCCTTTCGGGCCCAAAACCGAGGTTCCTTTGAAACTCGCCCAGGAGAGGATCGTCAGCCAGATCAGATCGACCGACCAGTGCGCCAACGCGAAAAGGACAAACGCCCAGGCGCCGAATCCTCTGGCCTGTGTGATCATCGCCAGGCCGACCGTGGCCCACCAGATCAGAAAGTACGGATTACTTCCCGAAAGAAAAACGCCCGCGGCAAAGGATCCCCCGCGATGAACGGCCTGGACCGACAAATCGCCGGAACGTCCAAGTCCCCGCGCCATCTGAACGGCCATGAAGATCATCACTGCTCCCCCCACCAAACCGATGCCGATCTCCACCGGGGGGATTTGGAGGAACCGGCCGACGCCGAGGATCAGCAAAATCATCAAAGGAAATTCGACGACGCCATGGCCCAGCGCCATGAGCGTCCCGGCGAAACGGTTGCGAGACCCCCTCGCGATGGCGACCGCCGTCACCGGACCGGGCGACAACGCCCCCGACAAAGAGATCCCGAGGACTTTGAGCAGAAATAGGAGCAGTTCCATAGGGAGCTCGTCTATTCCCCGATGATCTTGACCAGAACACGTTTCTCGCGTTTACCGTCGAATTCTCCGTAAAAGATCTGTTCCCAGGGCCCGAAATCGAGCCGGCCTTGCGTGATCGCGACCACGACCTCCCGGCCCATGACCGTTCGCTTGAGGTGTGCGTCGGCATTGTCCTCGGCGGTGTTGTGCCGATACTGGCTGTACGGCTTCTCCGGGGCCAGCTTCTCCAGCCAAGTCTCGAAATCCTGATGGAGGCCGGACTCGTCGTCATTGATGAAAACGCTGGCCGTGATGTGCATCGCGTTGCACAGCAGGAGCCCTTCCTGGACGCCGCTTTCGTGAAGACATTGCTCCACCTGCGGCGTAATATTGATGAACTGGCGTCTCTGAGGCGTGCGAAACCAGAGTTCCTTTCGGTAGCTCTTCATGAACGGTCCTTTCCTGCCCCCGATGCAGTGAGAACCAACTGACGGTACACATTCTCAATGACATCGACCATTGTATTGGGGGCAAACTTCGTTTTGACGGATTCCTGCGCGGTGCGACCGAGACGTTCGCGGAGGGCCTTGTCCCGGATCAACTCGGCGCAGGCTTCGATAAGTTGTGGAACACTCTTAGGTTCGATCAGCCGACCGGTGTCGGGGTTCACCACCTCGCGGGCGCCGTCCACGTCGAACGAGATCGCCGGTCTTCCGCACAGCATCGCCTGGGGCAACGTGCGTGCCAGACCCTCGCGGAGCGAACAGTGGACCAAGATCTCCGAAGACTGGATCGCCAGCGGGATCTGGTCCGGCGGCATCAGGCCTGTGAATCGGAACCGATCGGCCAAGCCCAGATTGCGGATCTGCTGCTGGTAGGCGTCCATCAAATTGCCGTCCCCAATGAACAGCCAGATCACGTTGGGGAAGCGTCTAGCGAGAACCTGGGCAGACTCGATGATATAATCGTGACCCTTGAGCATGAAGAGCCTCGCGACCGTCACCAGGACGATCGCGTCGGCCGGAATGTCGTACTTTCGCCGGAACGCCGCCCGTTCGGCCTCCGGGATCAGGGTCATGAATCTCTCCTCGTCGATGGCCGAGTACGCGGTGACATAGGGCTTGTCCACGCCGATGCCGGCGGCCTTGCTCTGTTCGGTCATCGCGTCGGCGACGCTGATGAAATAGTCGGTGCGCCGAGCGGTGGCCCTCTCGATGGCGATGTAGAATCGGTTGACCCACGGGTTCTGATAGCGGTGGAACGACAGACCGTGGATGCCGTGAACAATGGCCGGACGATTGGAAGCCCATCGACCTTTTAGCGATGCCGCCGCGAATCGGCCCACGATCCCGGCCTTGGCGCTGTGCGTGTGGACGATGTCCGGCTGCAATTCGCAGAGCAGCCGCTTGATCTTGCGATAGCTAATCGCGTCCTTCACCGGTTCGATGGCCCGTCGCATCTCGTCAACCACGATCGTGCGGTACTTCTGACCCTTCGTCTGGTCAAAGAGTTGCCCCTCGGGTCCCAGAGCCGGACCGGTGATCAGTGTGACGTCGTGGCCCCGCTCGGCCAGGAGCCTGCACGTAATCAGGGTGTTCTCCTGGGCCCCGCCGAGAATCAGTCGCGTGATAATATGGACTACTCGCATACGTCCCCTTGCATTCCAGGGCCGTCTGAGTTCACGGGCGGTTCGTTCGTTCCCCGCCGTTTCCCGACGCGTTTGCACCGCCAGGTCGCGGTGTGCAGGTCCTCCGAAATCTCGGGCCAGGCATCGCCGTAGCGTGCGATCACTTCCAAGGCGTCGTCAAATCGACCCGACCGCGTATATACGTAAACCAGCAGGGCATACGAAGGCAAATGGTCCGGCTGCTCGGCCAGAAGTCCAGCCAGCAGTTCGCTGGCCCGTCCCCAGTCCTTTCTGTGGAAGCATCGAACCGCCCGGCGGAAGGCGAGCGGCTGCCGGAGAAACTGAGCCTGACGGACCAGGTACCACACAACCGGGAAAATCGCGAGAAGAAAAAACCGCGGCTGCCCGGTCATCACGGACGGGACACATGAGAGCATCAGGAAGGCAAAGAACTGGCGAGTCAGCGAGGGAGGATCCACATAAAGCGCAGGGCCCTTCGCGGGCGAGTCGATCACATTCTCGGCGGCCTCCTGTCTTTGGCGAATCTGCTCCAACAGCGTATCGAGAGCCTGCCCGGATCTGCGATGCCTCCAAAACTCGATGCGGCTGCCCTCCGGCGCAATGGTCAGACACACAGTCTTGACCTTGAAGAAGAACGACACCAACAGCGAGCCAAAGGCGAGGAATCCGCCCAACAGAACGACCCCGGCGGCGACATCCCAAACCGACGGCTCTCGCTCCTGCACCGGTCCGAGGATCATTGTCGGAACCACCGATGTCAGGAGGGACAACAACAGGATCAACAGCGACAGGATCAACCGCTGGGCCTTGAAGCGTCTGTTCTCGGTGATGGTGATGAGCTCGACCGGGATTTGCAGCTCCGGCCCTCTCCTGCCGCGCAGGTCGCGACAGACCAAGACGGTGCCCTCCAGGCTCAGGCTCAGCGGTCTGGAGTTGCTGATCGAACAAACTGACAATTGAATGGGTTGCAAAGCGACCTCGTCCCTTCCTCGCCGTCTTGTAGCGGCAGTCACCTGGACCGGCCGCGATCGTCGCAACACGGCCGGCATTTTCCATTGTAGACACACCGCCGCAGAAGGCAACCCGAATTCGACCCAGGTGACACCGCTATGCCCGAAAACCAGGGGATCAGTCGCCGCAGTCGATACCCCAAGGCCTGAGCACCTGGCGAAGGGCCTGGGGTCCCTGCATCCAGGACAGGAAGACCCCATAGTTCGTATAGGGCACGCCGACGGAGTCCAGGTCGCGGATGCGGGCCAGAAGCTTCTGGGCGGCGATCATGCAACCGCCGCAATGGACAACCAGCTTGTAGGACTGGAGTTGCTGATTTTCCTGGAACTCCCGCCCGAAGTTGTGTTCGACAACGACGTCGGGCCAGTGCTTCTTGATGAAGTTGGGGATCTGGACCGTCCCGATGTCCTCCGCGATCCGCGAGTGGTTACAGGCCTCGACGATCAGGATCTTGTCGCCGGGTCGGAGATCCTTGAGAACCCGAATGCCCTCGACGAACTTGCTCAGCCGCCCCCGACTGACATAGTTGATCATCATGATCGAGAACGTGGTCAGCAGGATGTCGTCGGGCGTCCAGGTGTGCATCAGGTCCATCGCCTGGGAGTCGGTAATAATCGCTTTGGGCCGCCGGTTGAGGTTGCCCAGAAACGTCTCCCACCGTCGTCGCTCGCTCGCGTCACCTTTGCGGGCCTTGCCCAGATCCATGCGATAGGAAACCGGATACGCCCAGTTCCGCGTGATATACTCCTCCGCCATCGCCTGGGGCCGCAGGTACCGCCCCGGCGGCGTCTCGTCGTCCATCGGAATGTTCAGCACATAGAACTCGTCTGGCTCCACGAACGGCAACAGTTCCATCTTGGCGTTCCTGGAGACGAAGTTGGCGAGGATGAAGTGCAGCAGAGGCTGACGGAAATCCGCGTCAACCGCTCTCAAAGACATCTTCTGATGGAACCTCAACAGCGGCAGCTTCGCCTCCACTGCAGGGATCCGTCCCTCGGCCAAAGGCCCGAAGAGATTGTACAAAACGAGGATCTGTTTGTCGAGCTCGCGGGCGTGATCGAGGATCTCGCTTTCCGTCGAGAAATCTCGCGTCTCGGGATCGATCACGAGCAAAACGAGGTCGCACTCCTTCAGATCGGCCATGACTTTCGCCCGCTTTTTGGTGCCCAGTTCGCCTGCTTCGTCGAATCCTGCGGTATCGAACAGTTTGACCGGGCCCATGCCGTGGATCTCCTGCAAAGCGATCTTCGTGTCGGCCGTCGTTCCCGGCGTCGAATCCACAATCGACGTCTGCTGTTGAGTCAACAGATTCATCACACTGCTTTTGCCGGAGTTCATCTTTCCAAATATGCCGATATGATCACGTTCTACGAGCATCGAACATCATCTCCTACGAACCAAGACCACCCTGGACACCCCAAAGACTCGGGACCACCACCCTGAGATACAATGCTGCCCCCCCATGAGGAACGACCCCTGGGATGCTTTATTCTAAACAAAGGCATCCCCCTTGGCAAGGGTTCACGTTACCCCAGGAAACCCGCGAGGAGTAACTGATCGGCCATATCCGCTTTTCACAAACTGCCAGGGGGATTTCCCCTTCGCCGACCAGTGTGATATAATGAGGTGTTTGTGCCGGCCCGCTTGGAAGCGGGGGCGCACCGAAGTGTGGGGTTTATGCGGGGTTGGAGTCCGAATCGAGGAATCGGTTCATTTGAAATATGGTCGATCACACGGAAAAGGTCATTCGCATTGAGGGCGCCTCCGAGCACAACCTCAAGAACATCAGCTTGAGCATCCCTCGCGACAAGTTCGTCGTCATCACGGGTATCAGCGGTTCGGGCAAAAGTTCGCTGGCGTTCAACACGATCTACGCCGAGGGTCGCCGCAAGTATGTCGAATCGCTCAGCGCCTACGCCAGGCAGTTTCTCGAACAAATGCAGAAACCCGCGGTCAACGAGATCTCAGGGTTGCCTCCCACCATCGCTATCGAGCAACGAAGCGCCAGCAGCAATCCGCGATCGACGGTCGCCACCACGACGGAGATCTACGACTACTTCCGGCTGCTTTTTGCACGGGTGGGCCAGCCGCATTGTTGGGTCTGCGGTCGCGAAATCACCAGCCAGCATTCCACCCAGATCGTCGAATCGATCCTGGGTCGGCCCGAGGGTACCAAGATCCAGGTCTGCGCCCCATTGATTCGCGGCCAGAAAGGCGAACACAAAGAGATCTTCGCCAACATCCAGCGGGACGGTTTCGTCCGTGTCCGTGTGGACGGCGGCATCTACGACCTTCAGAATGTCCCGCCCCTGGCAAAGACCAAAAAACACGACATCGCCGCGGTGGTGGACCGTCTGATCATCCGGGAAGGCGTCCGTACCCGTCTGGCGGACTCTGTAGAAACCGCCCTGAAACTCGCGGACGGCCTACTTCTGATGCTCATCCAGGAGCCTGTCGGTGACAAGGCCGACGAGAACGACGGAAAGTGGGAGGAAGTCATCTACAGCGAGAAATTCGCCTGTCCCGATCACCCTGAGGCCAGCTTGGAGGAGCTTTCGCCCAGACTGTTTAGTTTCAACAGCCCCTACGGCGCCTGCAAGAGCTGCGACGGATTGGGCACCATCCTCGAATTCGATCCGGACCTGATCGTGCCCGACAAGAGCGTTTCGCTCGAAAACGGTGCGATTGACGCCTGGCGACGCAGCGGCAAACGTATGAACATCTACTATAACCGCCTGATCAAGCGGTTCTGCCGGGACATCGGCATCAGCAAGGCCGTCCCGTACGAGGAGATCCCCGAGGAGATCCGCCATCTGCTCCTGTACGGCACAACTCCGGCCGACGAAGAAAAATACGGGGTCTGGTTCGAGGGCGTGATCCCAAACCTGGATCGGCGATGGAAGAGCACGACCAGCGAATACGTGAAGACCCGCCTGCACGGTTACCTTTCCGAACAGCCTTGCCAGACCTGCAAAGGCGCCAGGCTCCGGCCCGAGGCCATCGCCGTCACCGTGGGCGGCAAGAACATCCAGGAACTGAGCCACATGAGCGTCGAGCGGGCCCAACAGTTTTTCGGTCAGCTCCAACTCAATCCTGAGCAAACCCTTATCGCCGCCCAGATCCTCAAAGAGATCAAGGCTCGCCTGCAATTCATGCTCGACGTCGGCCTGGGCTATTTGACGCTCGACCGCATGAGCAGCACCTTGGCCGGCGGCGAGGCCCAGCGCATTCGTCTAGCCACTCAGGTCGGAAGCGGCCTGGTCGGCTGCTGCTACGTGCTGGATGAACCCACGATCGGCCTGCACAAGCGGGACAACGACCGCCTCCTGCGCATCCTCCAGACGCTCAGCAAGATCGGCAACACGGTAATTGTCGTCGAACATGACGAAGACATCATGCGGGCTGCGGACCACATCATCGACATCGGCCCGGGGGCCGGCGCCCACGGCGGTCAAGTCATCGCCCAAGGCACCTACGACGAGATCGTCCACTGCTCGACCTCGCTCACCGGCGATTACCTCAGCGGCCGAAAGACCATCGCGGTCCCGCCGAAACGACGGCCGTACTCACTCAAGAAGTGTATCGAGGTCAAGGGTGCCACCGAACACAATCTCAAAAACGTGGACGTGAAATTCCCACTGGGTGTCTTCGTCTGCGTCACCGGGGTCTCCGGCTCGGGCAAAAGCACTTTGGTCAACCACATCCTCCTGCGGGGCCTCAAGCGTCATCTGTACCAGTCCCGCGAAAAGCCCGGCGCACATAAGAACATCCTGGGTGTCTCCCAGATCGACAAGGTGATCGAGATCGACCAATCTCCGATCGGAAAGACCCCCCGAAGCAATCCCGCGACTTACACCGGCGCCTTCGACCTGATCCGCAAACTCTTCTCGATGACCCGCGAAGCCAAGATCCGCGGTTATACGCCCGGACGATTCAGCTTCAACGTCAAAGGGGGACGCTGTGAATCCTGCCGAGGCCAGGGCACCAAGGTGATCGAAATGCATTTTCTGCCCGACGTGTACGTGACGTGCCAGGACTGCAAAGGAACGCGCTACAACCCCGAGACCCTCCAGATCACCTACAAGGGAAAAAACATCGCGGACGTGCTCGACATGCGAATCGAAGAGTCGGTGGATTTCTTCTCCAATTTCCCCACGATTTCGCGGGTGGTCAAGACGCTCGCCGACGTCGGCCTGGGATACGTGCAACTCGGCCAGTCCTCCACCACACTCTCCGGCGGCGAGGCCCAGCGGGTGAAGCTCGCTGCCGAACTGGGCAAAGTATCGACCGGCCATACGCTCTATCTTCTCGACGAACCCACCACCGGCCTACACTTCGCGGATATCCACAACCTTCTGGGCGTCCTGCAGAGACTGGTCGACATGGGCAACACCGTCGTCGTGATCGAACACAACCTTGATGTCATCAAGACGGCCGACTATATAATAGACCTCGGCCCCGAAGGCGGAAACGCAGGCGGAACCATCGTGGCCGCCGGACCGCCGGAAGAAATCGTAAAGGTCGCCGGAAGCTACACCGGCCGATTTTTGAAAGACAAACTGAAGTAAGAGGACAGGAGCTATCGGTCCTATGGGTCCTGTCTGCCGTTCACCGGTAAGGAGGCAGAACAACTTTGGCCGCAAGACAGACCATCCAGCCCCGGCAGTGGGAGTTTGCATTAAGCAACATCGAGGATCTCCGGCAACTCTGTCGGCAATTGGAGGTTTGTGTCGATGCCGTCGAAGACGTCTCGGTCTTGGCCAGGCCCGTCCCGTTCGGCCCCCTGCGGATCCCCAATTCGCTGGCCGTGCATCCGATGGAGGGCTGCGACGGCGATGCCCAGGGCCGACCGGACGATCTCACTGTCCGACGGTATGAACGATTCGCAGCGGGCGGCGCAGGTCTCATTTGGGCGGAAGCCATCGCGGTCGTCGAAGAGGCCAGAGCCAATCCCCGACAGCTCTGGCTCCACCCAGGCAGCAAAGAGGCGTTCAAGGCCTTGGTCCGCCGGGCGAGAGACAAAGCCGCTTTGGCGAACGGCTCTGCGTACAGGCCGGTACTCGTGGCACAACTGACCCATTCGGGCCGCTACAGCAAACCCGGCCCCGTCCCCCGACCGATCATCGCCCAACGAGACCCCTACCGCGATCCGATGACACCGCAGCCCAGGCCGGACATCAATCGCAAGAGCAGCCTTCCCGACGACTACCCGATTGTGACGGACGAATACCTCGACCGTCTCCAGGACGCCTACGTCGAAGCGGCATGCATCGCGTATGAAGCCGGCTTCGATGCGGTGGACGTTAAATCCTGTCACGGCTACTTGATCAACGAACTGTTCAGTTGTCACAATCGACCGGGCAAATACGGCGGCTCGTTCGAGAACCGCACGCGGTTCTTCCTGAACGTGATCGACCGCATCCGCGAAAAACTCGCAGACAAAATCCAGGTCGTTACGCGAATGGGCGTCTACGATGCCATCCCCTACCCTTATGGCTGGGGCGTGGATAAAGACAACTACACCAAGCCGGACTTGACCGAACCGATGAAGCTGATCGATCTGCTGCGTCAACGAGGCGTCAGGCTCATCGACATCACGGTCGCCAATCCTTACTACAACCCGCACGTGGGCCGACCGTTCAACGAACCCATCGTCGGCGGATATCCCGAGCCGGAACACCCTCTTGTCGGCGTTGCCCGTCTGATCCACCTCACCGGCCAAATCCAAAAGGCATTCCCCGACATAGCGTTCGTCGGCACCGGCTATAGCTGGTTGCGGACGCTCTTGGCAAACGTCGGGGCCGCCAATAAGCAAAAAGGCCTTGTGACGTTGGTCGGCGCAGGTCGCATGGGGTTCGCGTATCCCGACTTCGCAAGAGATATCCTCCGCGAGGGAAAGATGTACCCGGAGAAAGTGTGTGTCGCCTGCAGTGCCTGCACGCAGATCATGCGCGACGGCGGCCGGACGGGGTGCGTCGTACGGGACAACGAAGTCTACGGTCCGATCTTTCGCCTGGGTCGCATGAGGGACAGGGACAACCTGCTCCGCCTGGCCGGGGCTTGCCGCAAGTGCCAGGAGCCGATGTGCCAGTTGGGTTGCCCCGCCGGAATTGAGATCCCGCGGTTCATTACCCTGTTCCTTGAAGGCAAGGAACGCGAGGCGTATGAGACCATCCGCAAATCGAACATCTTTCCGGAGGTGTGCGCCTGGCTGTGCCCGGTCGAACAGCAGTGCCAGGGCAACTGCCTGCAAAGATTCATCGGTGACGGTCCCCTGCCCATCGCGGACATCCAGCGGTACCTCGCCTCCCAGGCGAATAAAAACGGTTGGTCCAGGCTGCGAATCCCCGAAAAGGCGACCGGCAAGAAAGTCGCAATCGTTGGGGCCGGACCTGCGGGTCTGGCCTGCGCCGCCAGGCTTCTCGAATCCGGGCACACCGTGACGATTTTCGACAGGAACACCGCCTTCGGGGGCATGATCGAATCGGCGATCCCCGCCGACAGGCAGGCCACGGCGTTGCAGAGCGAGATCGCCGCGATCTTCGCCGACGTGCCGAATGACCGGATGCTCCTGGCGCTCGGCAAGGAACTCGATCCTCGGCACAACCTCGATACAATCCTGGCTCAGGGCTTCGACGCCGTCTTCATCGGGATGGGCCTGCCGAGATCGACGAGCGTGACCAAGACACCATTGTCCGGCCTGTGGAACGCGATGGATTTCCTGTTTGCGGCCAAACACGGTGATGGGTTGAACCTCGCCGGCAAGTCCGTGGCCGTGATCGGCGGCGGCAACACCGCAATGGACGTGGCCGTTACGGCCGTCAAGGCCAACGCAAAAGACGTGTACGTAATCTACCGCCGGTCTTTCAAGGAGATGCCCGCCTGGGGTGCCGAGCGGGAGCGGGCAATCGCCGCCGGGGTCCACTTCCAGGTATTGACTCAGCCGCTGGAGTACCTTTCGCGCAACGGCGTACTCACCGGCATCAAGCTTTGTCCCACGCGGCTGGGCAACCCCGATCGGAGCGGCCGACGAAGTCCACAGCCGCTGGAATCCAGCGCGTACACCCTGGACATGGACCTTGTCGTCGAAGCAATCAGCCAAACGACGCCGGAGGGCATTGAGAAAATTCTGCCGGGCGTCGAGTTCGATCACGGCCTGATCCGCACAAACCGCGGGACCTTCGCGACGTCGCGAGCGGGTGTCTTTGCCGGCGGCGACCTGACCCGCGGCCCAGCGACCGTTGTAGCCGCCGTGACCGACGGGATGAACGCCGCCAACGAAATCGATCGGTTTTTGCAACAGAAACCAGCGACATAGGCCCTATCGGTCTCATCCGTTCCCTCGGTCCTATGTCCTATTGAGAAAGAGAGCTACATCATGGCAGATCGGCCCGTCGCCATCGTCACCGGCGCCAGCCGGGGCATTGGCCGCAGCGTCGCGTTGGAACTGGCCACCTTGGGCTACAACCTGGTCGTCAATCGCGCCCAGGATGAAAAACCGGAAGTGCTGGAGGAGGCCGGAGCGTTTGGAGCCCAGTGCGAATTCGTCCCCGGCAGCATCGCGGAATCCGCGACTCGACAGCGAATCGTCGAAGCGACCCGGAACCGCTTCGGGCGATGCGACATGCTCGTCAACAACGCCGGGACCGGACCGGCCAAACGCCTGGACATCCTCGAAGCCACCGAGGAGAGCTTCGACCGTGTCCTGAACATCAATCTCAAGGGCCCCTACTTCCTCACGCAACTCATCGCCAATTGGATGATCGAGCAACGAAGGGAGCATCCCGACCGGTCGTACCGCATCGTCAACATCGGCTCGATCTCCGCCTACACGAGTTCCCCGTCGCGAGGCGAGTACTGCATCAGCAAGGCGGGCATTGCGATGATGACCAAGCTCTACGCAGACCGACTGGCAGAATACGACATCGGAGTCTTCGAAATCAGTCCCGGCATTATCGAGACGGACATGACCCGCGTCGTGAAGGAGAAGTACGACCGCCTGATCGCCGAGGGGTTGACCCCGATCCGACGCTGGGGCAAGCCCGGCGACGTGGCCAAAGCCGTCGGCGCGATCGCCGAAGGCCGGCTCGACTTCTCGACCGGAAGCGTCATCAACGTCGATGGCGGCTTCCACCTCAGGAGGTTATAGCACACGAGAATCGAATCGGATCCCACCTGTCCCATAAATCTTAGAGATCCTATTCGCTTTCCACTGTGCCAGAGATACGGGAGAACACGCATGGACATGAAAACAACACTCGTCACACTGATCCGTGACAGTTTCATTCTTGTTTTCAACCAGGACAAGCTCGACATCGTCAAGACCGCCCAAGCCCTCGTCGAGGCCGGGGTCAATAACATGGAGGTCACGTGCCGGATCAAAAAACCGCTAGAGAAGCTCTCTCGGCTCCGCAAGGAAATGCCCGATTTTGTGGCGGGCTCAGCCAGTCTGATCGACTGGCCCGACATGCTGGCGGTCTATAACCGTGCTCACCAGGACGATCCCCTGCCCACGTTGCAGCAGGTCGCCGATGCGGGATCCTGTTACCTCGTCTCCGCAGTGAATTTCAGCGATGACGGCTACGAACGATTCGGGGGCAAACTGGTGATGATCCCCGGTTGCGGCAGCGCCACAGAGATAGTGAGCCAGTTCGGCAAAGGCGCGAATCTGTGCAAAGTCTTCCCCGCCAAAGAACTGGGCGGTCCGGCGTTCATTGAGGCGATCGATCCGGCCTTGCACAAGATGATCAGCCTGGTTCCTACCGGCGGCACGACCGCAGCCAACATTCCCGACTACGTGAACGCCGGCGTGCTCGTCCTGGGCGGTTCGTTCAGTATGATCGAAAAAAACACAATGAAAAAGATCGTGGACGAGCAAGACTACCCGTTACTTGCCCAAGAACTCGCGACCGTCAAGCGTTTGATCGACGAATCGCGGGCGAAAAAGTATCCAGGTCTGGACTTCGCGAAGACCTCGCTGGAAGAAATCGTCCGCAAGACCGGACGCAATTTCAATGTCGATTGAACCTTTCGGGAACTACCCATGAACGGCCCGCTGCTCGTTTTCATTCTCCTGGCAACCGTGCAGGCCGAACGGCCGCAGGTGCAGACGCTCAATACGAAAGACACCGGCTACCGTGGCATCTGGTACATGAACCAGCCGCTGCCGAACGAATACCGGTTCAAATACAGCGGCGGACTGGGCACCTACTGCGACTTTCACAAACCCTTTGCCGTCTACTGCGAGAAGGTCAACAAAACCTTTTTCTGCTACGGCGGAACCGTCGAAGGCTCGCACCTACAGCACGATTTGGCCAAGAGCAACGACGGCGCCGACGTGCCCGGCGTTCTATTGCACATGGTCTCCTACTACGATCACGCCACCGGCAAGGTCCCACGCCCGACGATCCTGCTGGACAAACGGACCCAGGACGCCCATGACAACCCGGTCCTCTCCGTCGATGATCAAGGTTATGTCTGGATCTTCTCCCCTTCACACGGCACCGGACGCCCTTCCTATATCCATCGGAGCAAGGAACCCTACAGCATCGATGAATTCGAACGGATTCCGGCGACGAAGATCGAGGACGGCAACGACGTGCCAATGACGAACTTCTCCTATATACAAGCCTGGTTCGTCCCCAAACAGGGCTTCGTCGCTTTTTTCACGCGATATAATTACCCGGCCGCACGCACCGCGTGTTTCATGACCAGCCCCGACGGCATTCGCTGGTCCCCATGGCAGAGGCTCGCTGCGATCGACGAGGGGCATTATCAGATCAGCACAGTCAACGAGAGCAAGGCCGGGACGACCCTGAACTATCATCCCAAAGGCAAAGGGCTCAACTGGCGGACGAACCTCTACTACCTGGAAACGACGGATTTCGGCCGATCCTGGCACGCCGCAGACGGACGCGAACTGACGCTGCCTTTGACGACCCCGGAAAATGAGGCTCTCGTCCGCGATTACCAGAAGGAGGGGCTTCTCGTCTACATCAAGGACATCCGCTTCGACGAGGCGAGTCGGCCGGTGATACTGTTCATCACGAGCAAAGGGTACCGTTCCGGGCCGGAGGATGGTCCCCGCACGTGGATGACCGCCCATTGGACTGCAATCCGCTGGGATATCCGTCCCATCACAACTTCCGACAGCAATTACGACATGGGCTCACTGTACCTTGAAAGCGACGGAATCTGGCGAATCATCGCGCCGACCGAGCCGGGTCCACAGCCCTACAATCCCGGTGGAGAAGTGGTTGTATGGATCAGCAGCGATCAGGGCGCAACCTGGCGGAAGACGAAACAGCTCACCCACGGCAGTCCCTTCAACCACACATACGTCCGTCGTCCGGTGAACGCCCATGACGGCTTCTATGCCTTCTGGGCGGATGGGCACGGCCGAGAGCCTTCCGCGTCCTCGCTCTATTTCTGCACCAAGGGCGGCGATGTGTTCCGCCTGCCCTCGCTCATGACCGAAGAATTCGCGACCCCCCAGAGACTGAACTGAGGTGATCCCGTGGAGACCAGACAAATCGCCGGCCGGGAGGTGACGTTTCGTCGTTACAACACGATCATCATCGGCGCAGGGGCGGCCGGAATGAACTGCGCCGTACACCTATGCGAATTCATGAAACAAAAAGGCATCGCCGCTCCTGAGGATCGAATCGCCATCATCACCCGCGGCCTGAAGCTCGGGGCCTCGCGGATGAGCGGTTCGGACAAGCAAACCTATTACAAACTGGGCACCAGTCCGAACGTGCCCGACTGTGCAGAGGCCTTCGCGGCGACGCTGACCGCCGCGGGCTGCTGCCACGGCGATCTGGCTCTGATCGAGGGAATCAATTCGCTCCGCGAGTTCTACCACCTGGTGCGAGCCGGAGTCGCCTTCCCAACCGACTCGATGGGCGTCTTCATCGGCTACAAGACCGACCACGACCCCGCCGAGCGGGCTACCAGCGCAGGCCCCAAAACCAGCCGATTCATGAGCGAGTGCCTGCAACGGGAGGTCGAAGGCTACGGCGTCCGGACGTTCGACAACCAGGAGGTGGCGCATCTGCTCACCATCGGCACCGGCCATGTCAAGCAGATCGTCGGCGTAGTCACCCTCGACAGACTGCAATCTGTGGGCTCGCATCACGCGGTCAACGTGTTCCTTGCGGCCAACATCGTGCTCGCCGCCGGCGGTCCCGGCGAGTTGTACAAGACCAGCGTCTACCCCGCCGGACAAGTCGGCCTCCACGGCTTGGCCTTCAAGGCAGGCCTGGTCGCGGAGAACCTCACCGAATCCCAATTCGGGTTGGCCAGCACGAAGTTCCGCTGGAACGTCTCGGGGACCTACATGCAGGCAATTCCTCGGATCTTCAGCGCGAACGCCGAAGGAAAAGACGAAAGGGATTTCCTGGCGGACTTCTTCCCCACCATGAAGAGCATGGCCACGAACATCTTTCTCAAGGGCTATCAATGGCCCTTCGACCCGCAGAAGATCGAAGGTCTCAAGTCGTCGCTGATCGACGTCCTGGTCTTCAACGAGACCCGCAAGGGCCGGCGGGTCTTCCTGGACTTTCGTCGAAATCCGATGGGCAACAAGGGCATGAGTCCGTTCAACCTCGACGAACTCGAACCGGAGGCCTTCCACTACCTCCGGAACGCAGGGGCCCTCCAGCACACACCTATCGAACGACTGGCCCACATGAATCCACCGGCCATCGAGATCTACAAAGAAAACGGCATCGACTTGCATAACGAGCCGTTGGAGATCGCGGTCTGCGCCCAACACAACAACGGCGGGTTCGCCGTGAACACGTGGTGGGAGTCCAGCATCAAGCATACCTTCGTGATCGGCGAGATGGCGGGCACTCATGGTGTGAAACGTCCGGGCGGCTCGGCCCTGAACGCCGGACAGGTCGGCGGCCTGCGGGCCGCGGAGTACATCGTTAACGCCTACGGATGCGAAGTCCCTGACTATGCCCGGGATGCCGAGAGCATCGATGTCCAGATCGCGGAACTCCTGGCCACATTCGAATCGTGGAGCCATTCGTCGGGACGATCGCCTCATGCGATCCTTGAGCAGGTCCAGGAACGAATGACCACGTCGGCCGCCCACATTCGCCGGGAGAAGGACGCCCAAGAAAGCTTCAGGGACGCCCTGTTGCTGTACCGGGAGATCCAGGAGAAGGGCTTGGCCGTCAAAGAACCACGGTCTCTCATCGCCGCCATCCAAGCAGAACACCTGGCCCTGTCCAGTGTCGCTTATCTCAAGGCCCTCATCGACCTGCTCACCCTTGGCGGCGGCTCGCAGGGCTCCTACCTGGTCCTGAGCGAGCACGGCATCCCGATCCATCCGGATGTCCTCGACCCTACCGGCAAACCCGTGGCATTCAAGCCGGAGAATCAGGAACTAAGGCATAAGATCCTGAGAATCCAGTATGATGAGGCCTCGCCCGACCTGTTCCAGAGCCGGGTCGTGGCGTGCCGAACCGTACCGAACGAACGGAAGTCCTTCGAGCCGGCCTGGCAGGACTACCGCGAGGGAAAAATCTATGAGAAGAAAGTGTGAAGGGTGAAATTTGAAGTGTAAAGTGTGGCGATGTCCATTCTTCAAACTTGAAACTGCACACTTTGAGTTCTGGTTGGAGTCCCTATGGCGATTCTTGAAATGAAGGCCCCATCCGAGTGCAAATATGACATTCTGTCCCTGGGTGAGGTTATGATCCGGCTCGATCCCGGCGACGAACGCATCCACACCACACGGACCTTCCGCGTCTGGGAAGGCGGCGGCGAGTACAACGTCGCTCGCGGCTTGAAGCGAACGTTCGGCAAACGGGCCGCCGTCGTAACCGCGATCGTGGACAACCCCGTCGGCCGACTGCTCGAAGACCTGATGTTTCAGGGCGGCGTCAGCCTCGAGTACGTCAAGTGGATGCCTTTCGACGGTATTGGACGCAAAGCCCGTGTCGGCCTGAACTTTACCGAGCGAGGCTTCGGTCTCCGCGGCGCCGTCGGTTGCTCCGACCGGGCCAACAGCGCCGCTTCGCAATTGAAGAAAGGCGATATCGACTGGAATCGCATCTTCGGCCAGGACGGCATCCGCTGGTTCCACACCGGGGGAATCTTTGCTGCCCTCTCGACGACCACGCCGGACGTGATTCTTGAAGCGGTCACCGCAGCCAAGAAAAACGGCACGATCGTCTCCTACGACCTCAACTACCGCCACTCGCTTTGGCGGGACATCGGCGGTCAGGAGAAAGCCCGCCAAATCAACCGGGCCATCGCTCCCTCCATCGACGTGATGCTCGGAAACGAGGAAGATTTCACGGCGGCCCTGGGCTTCGAAGTTGCAGGTCTGGACAAGGGCTACTCGCAGCTTGATCCGACGAACTTCCGCAAGATGATCGAGGCCGCGGTCAAAGAGTTCCCGAACTTCAAGGTGGTCGCCACGACCTTGCGACATGCCAAGACCGCGACGAAGAACGACTGGGGCGCGGTGATGTACGCCGACGGACAGTTCTACGATGCGACGCTGCGGCCCGACCTGGAGATCTACGACCGCGTCGGCGGCGGCGACAGTTTTGCCTCGGGCTTGATCTACGGCCTGATGGAGGGCAAGAGTCCTGAGCAGGCGGTCAACTACGGCGCGGCCCACGGCGCGTTGGCGATGACCACACCGGGCGACACGACCATGGCCACGCTCAACGAGGTCGAAAAGGTCATGAAAGGCGCCGGCGCCAGAGTGGATCGATGATTGTCCCCACAAAGACAAAGGCGAATCCAGGAGGAGCCAAGCTTCCTCCGTTGCCCCCACATTCAGTCTCTTTTTTTCCGGGATCCCTGGGGTGATCCTGACATGAAGGAAGTACGAATGATCGCAGAAGCAGTGAAATGGATTGGCGGCGTGGACGGTGTCCTGGAGGTAATCGATCAGCGCTTGCTGCCGACGGAATACGTCATATTGAAGGTTCACAGCGTCGAGCAACTCCACGAGGCGATCCGGACGCTGGCGGTCCGCGGCGCTCCGGCCATCGGCGTTTCAGCGGCCTATGGCCCTGTGCTGGCCCTCCAGTGGCTGCAAAAACCTCGACACGTACAGGAGGCAGCGGATCATGTCCTCCAGAGCTGTGACTATCTCGCCACTTCGCGTCCGACCGCGGTGAATCTCTTCTGGGCCCTCGACCGCATGCGGGCCAAGGCAAAGGAGGTCGCCTGCGAGGCCTCAGCCACGCCGGGAAAGCTCGCTGAGGCCCTGCTGACGGAGGCCAACGCGATCTGGGCGGAGGACGTCGAAATGTGCCGGCGAATCGGCGAGAATGGCCAGAGGTTCATTCGTGACGGCTTCGGCATCCTGACCCACTGCAACGCCGGAGCCTTGGCGACGGCAGGCCAGGGAACCGCCCTGTCGGTCCTGTTTGAGGCGCACAAGAAAGGCAGAACATTCGAGGTTTACGCCGACGAGACCCGCCCTCTTCTCCAGGGTTCTCGCCTGACCGCCTGGGAACTCCAGCGGGCCGGCATCAAGGTGACCGTGATCTGTGACAACATGGCGGGCTTTCTGATGAAGCAGGGAAAGATCCAAGCGGTGATCACCGGCGCCGACCGTATCGCCGCCAATGGCGACACCGCCAACAAGATCGGCACCTACAGCGTCAGCGTGCTGGCCAAACACCACGGCATCCCGTTCTATATCGCGGCCCCGTCGAGCACGTTCGATTTAAACATCGACACCGGCGAACAGATCCCCATCGAAGAAAGAAACGCCTCGGAAGTAACCTGGATCGGCGGCGTCCACACGGCCCCAGACCACGTCGGAGTCTACAACCCCGCTTTCGACGTGACCCCAGCACAAAACATCACTGCGATCATCACAGAAAAAGGAGTGATTGAGAACCCAGGCCCAAACCGTATTCGCGACTTGCTCGGATAAATGGGTCAGGCGACCGCGACGACCTGCTTGACCTCGGGCACTCGCTCTTTCAGGATGCGTTCGATGCCCATTTTCATCGTCATGGTCGCGCCGGGGCAACCCCGGCAGGCCCCCTGCAAGCGAACGCGGACGGTCTTGTCCTCGTCCACACCCAGCAGTTGAACGTCGCCGCCGTGGCCTTGCAGGGAGGGACGAACCATTTCTATCACATCGGCGACCTTCTCTTCGAAAGTTTTCGCAGCGATGTTTTCATTTGAATCGACCCTGTCAGTCATTTTCGAATCTCCACCAAAGAAACAGGCGATCATTATACCGTCATCCCGACCGACGACAAATCCTTTTCTCAATACCTCCGGCGGCATCCAGAGTTCGCCCTATTGACAACAAGAGAGGGGATCTGTACGTATAAGGGCTGTCTACACGATTATAGAACTATTTTGGAGGTTCACGAATGAAAGCTGTCTGGATTGGCGTGTTGTTGATTGCTGTGGCGGTTAGCGGTTGCGCTTCGAGCGAGGCCGATAGCACGGCGGTTGCCGGTTATGACTTCTCCAGTCTTGACAAAATCGCGATCGTCGAGGTGACCGGCCGGGTTTATGGTGAGGCCGCGAAGAACAAGGTCAGCAATCTCGTCACGATGGCTCTGATGAAGAAGGGCTACACGTTCATCGAACGCCAGAACGTCAAGGCCCTGCTGAAGGAACAGGAGTTCCAGGCGTCCGATCTGACGACCGACGCCGGCGCCGCCAGAGCGGGCCAGATCCTCAACGTTCCGGCGGTCATGGTCATCGACATCCCCAAGTTCAGGGACGGGAAGATCGACATGTCGGCCAAGTTGATCGACGTTGAGAACGGTACAATTCTCTGGATGGGAAGTGGTTCCGGCAGCACAAACAAAACACTGGGTACCATCGCCGGTGCCGCCGCAGGCGCGGCATTGGGCGCCGCCGTAGCGGGTGGAGACTCCAGAGACCGTTGGCTCGGCGCGGGGGTCGGAGCCGTCGCGGGCGGCGTCGCCGGCAATATGTTGACGCCCAGCGAAGAAAAGCAGGTGTCGAAAGTCATCGCCAAGGTGGTCAAGGACTTCCCGTCCCGTTTGCCGGCGGCTACAAAATCCAAGTAGTCCCGAAGACTCCGGCACAAACATCAATTCAGGGCCGTAGGCGAACGTCGTCTGCGGCCCTGTCTTTTTGCCCTTTTTCAAGGAAGCGGCGAGGGATCAGAGGTGGCAGGTCTTCTGCGACGATCCCGACTGGAAAAAACTCAGCGAGGATCCGGCTTACAAGGACACGGTCTCGCATATCACAGACATCATCCTGCGGCCGACGGAGTATTCGCAGATCTGACGATCAAACGAAGGCCGGTTCGAGATCCTCGGCTTCGTCGTATTGTTCGAAATCGGCGTGCTGTTCGCCCGGCCGAAGCGGCAACGGCTCGGAGAACTGGATCGCGACCCGGCGGAGAGCGCTGTTGACGCCATCCACGCGACAGACATGGCCTGCGCGGATGAAATCCACCATGTCGAAGGAATTGTCCCGACCGTATTGCGGGATACTAAACCGCGCGGTCAGATATTGGCCGGGATAGGGGCATTGATCGTCCGCATAGCAGGTGAAGGCCGCCCCCTTGCTCGAGAGATCCACCATCTGTCCTTGCGACAAATCCCCGTTGGGATCATGGGCAAACCAGATGGGCCAATGGTAGCAGAGTCGTTGTTCCATTCGTCGTTCGCTTGTCGTAGTCATGCGTACCACCCTGACAAACCGATGTTTCGTTTCTGTCGCCGGACACATCGGTTGCAAAGAGGCACCACTTGACAGACAACCCCGAGAAAACATGAACTCGTCCGGCTGGAAGGTGGTGTTTGCCCGATTCTGGGACACGAAACAGCGGATCGAGGGACGATTGGGAGCAACGTTTTTCGCGTCGCTTGTACGGAAATTCCGATAACCGTTTCAGAGTACGCAGCGATTCGACATCTTGTCACAACCTCGGTTGTGCGACCTTGCGGGCGAATTCGCCGAACATGCGGCCCCGTTGCTGATAATTCTCGAACATGTCGTAACTGGCGCAGGCGGGACTGAACAAGACGACATCGCCCGGCGAGGCCAATTTGCCGGCGGCTTCAACCGCCTCCTCCAATGAACCGGCGAATCGAACCTCAGGAGTCTGCCCCCCCTGGCCAGCCCCAATGGCCTCTGCGATCGCGCGGGCGGTCTGACCGATGAGAACTACCGCTTTTGTGCTCGTGGCGATTCGCCGGCCGAGTTCGTCGAAAGGCGTATGTTTGTCATATCCGCCCGCGATGAGAATCTTGGGGCAGTCGAACGCCGACAGGGCCACCATCGTGCCCTCGGGCGTCGTCGCCTTGGAATCGTTGTACCAGCGGATTCCCCCGCCCTCGGCGACCAGTTCGAGCCGGTGCGACAAGGCCTTGAAGTTTGACAGACAGGACCGGATGGCCGCGTCCGAAACGCCGAAACAGTTGGCGATCGCCCTGGCGGCGGCGAGATTCGACAGGTTGGCCCGTCCGGGAAGAGCATACTGAGCTCGCAGTTCGCTGCCGATGTCATCGGCGGAGAACTGTATACAAGTCCGACCCACTTGGGAACCGTACTTGGCAAACCACGAACGCGCAATCGGGTCCTCGGCGTTGAAGAGAGAGACCGCGGGGTCTTTCGAATCGAGAGTCTGGAGGCTGAAAAGGGCCTCTTTGGACGCGCAGTAGGCTTCGAACGTGCCATATCGATCCAAATGGTTGGGTGTCAGATTCGTCAGCAGAGACACCTTGGGGGCCGTGCCGAGCTGGGCCAACTGGTCGATCTGAAAGCTGGAGATCTCCAAGACCACCAAGTCCTCGGAGCGGATCTGATCGAGGATGGTCAACAGGGGTTTGTCTCCGATATTGCCGCTGAGCCAGACCTTGCCGTAGGCTTGTGTGGGCGATTGGGGCCGTGCGTGTTCCAGGAGATGGGCCGTCAGGGTCGTGGTCGTACTTTTGCCGTTGGCGCCGGTGATTCCGATAATCCTCGCGGGGCAGGACTGGAAAAACAGTCCCATTTGCGACGTCACGGTCCGTCCGTTGCGACGGGCGACCTGGAGAAATTCATTGTCCGGCGGGATCGCAGGATTGGCAATCACGACATCCGCGGAGGCAAAATCCTCGGCATCATGGCGACCGAGGTGATACTCGATCCCCGACACATCCGACAACTGGCCGATCGAGTCCCGAAGCTGCTCCTCGCTCGCCTTGTCCGTGACGATGACCCTGGCCCCACTCTGCGCCGCATAGCGGGCGGCGTCGACGCCGCCGCCGAAACGACCCAGACCCATGACCAGGACCTTGCGACCTGCCAAGCTGGAAGAACCACAGGTCTTTCCACTCGATTCGAATCCGTTCATAACCCACCTGTCCCTAGATTGGCTGATTGCATGACTCCAACGACCGATATCCTATCCCCCAGCCGGCGACAGAGGAAAGCGGAAATTGCGGATCCTCGCAGGCGACCCCAGAACGGTCCCCCCTCCGCCCAAGGCGGCGACGGCATCACGTGGGATCAGTCGTTCGGTTTGTGTCCTCGGTAGATCGAGGCGACGCCCCAGGTCACCGGTGTCGCCAGGACCTGAACGAACCCAACCTGGTGCATCAAACCACAGAACTCGCTCGGCGAATGAAATGCCTCAATCGATTCATTGAGGTATCGATAGGCCTGCCGGTCACCGGAGATCACGGCGCCGATCAAAGGAACTGCGTATCGCAAGTACCTCAGATGGCACCAGCGAAACACCCGATTCCTCGGCAGGGAGAACTCCAGAATCAACGCTGCGCCGCCGGGCTTGAGAATGCGAAGGATCTCCTGCAGCGTCGCGCGCACGTCAGGGGTGTTGCGAATCCCGAATCCCATGGTGACTGCATCGAACGCGCCGTCGGCGAACGGGCTGGCTGCGACATCGGCGCAGTACAGCGTCACACGATCTGCGAACCCGCCCCTCCGAAGCTTCTGGCGGCAGACATTGAGCATCGGCTCGGAAATGTCGATCCCTGCGGCGCCGGCAAGATCCTGACGATGCCGCAACAGGGTGATCAACAGATCACCGGTGCCTGTGGCCAAATCCGCGACTCTCAGCCCCTTGCGGTCATCGAGCAATTCAGCCACCTTCCGCCGCCAGGCGAAATCTTGGCCGAGCGATAGCACGTGGTTCAGGAAATCGTAAGTCGGCGCGATACGGTCGAAGATTTCCCCCACGCGGAGTTGGGTATCGTTCGAGCAACGACCCGCGGCAGGAGAACCAGGATCCATGTCACACGTTCAAGAGAATCAGAGCTTCGACTGCATTGCGGTGGACAAATCGATTTTGGCGTCCACGACCGCTTGTTCCAGGCATTTCTTCCAGTCGTCGCCGAACTGGTCCCTGTATTTGGGTTTCTCGTAGGCGTAGATGATTGACCGGGAGGCGTTGATCAAGGCACCTGTTCCATCGGGCTTGCAGAATCGGATGCAGTCGACCGCATCGGCTCCTTGGGCGCCGTAGCCGGGAACGAGGAACCAGACGTTGCCATACTTTGCGCGGAGAACGGAGGTCGCTTCAGGGGCGGTGCCGCCGACGACCATGCCGATGTCGCTGTACCCCTTCTCGCCTATGTATTCGGGCCGACTGGCGATCTCTCCGACGACCTGGGCCATTTTTTCATACAGAGTCTGGCCCGAGGCGTCCGCGAAATCCTGTAACGCCCCGGCCGAGGGATTGCTCGTCCGCACGAGCACGAACACGCCCTTGCCTTGTGCTGCGGCCATCTTGGCGAACGGTTCAATGCCGTCGGTGCCGGTATAGCCGTGGATCGTGATCGCGTCGGGGGCCAATACATCCTCCAAACCGGTCAGTTCGGAGTTCTGCAGGTGCGCAGCGGCGTACATCTCCGCGGTATGGCCGATGTCGCCTCGTTTGACGTCGCCGATGATCTCCAATCCCAAGTCGTCCGCCTCGCTGATCAGCGAGTAGTAGGACTCCAGGCCCTCCCAGAGATACCTCTCGAAGAACGCGATGTTGATCTTCACCGCCGGGACGATCGGAGCGACAACCCGCATCGCCTGCGTGCAGAAATCGAAAATGGCGTCGACCGCGGCGGCCGCGTCGAACTCGTCGTTCATCTGACGATGTCCCCGGATGGCTGGAGGAAGTCGGCTGTAGATGGGATCCAGGCCAATCACCAACGGGGTCTTCTTCGATTGCACAGCGGCATGCAGCCGGTCAGAAAAGTGGCTTGACATAATCGGACGAACCTTCCTTTCAACATATCCCTGAGTCGCAACCGGAGGGCATCGCTGCGTCAGAGCTCCTGCAAAACTGCCGACAAGGTCCACTTGCCCAAACCCGGCAACAAAATTGTTTGTACCAAACGACCCGACCACTATAATCTCGACCGGAGTATCGGGCAAGACAGAATTCGCCTATTCCGACTTTTCCGGGAGTTCCAACATTCACTCCCCTCGAGGCGCCTGTGGAAAAACCAAGGAAATCAAGACGCAAGAGATTGATCGTCTGGGTGTGCATCGATCTGGTCGTGGCGGTTGTCGTCATCACGCTGCTGCTATATACGCCTTCCCAGTATCATCCCGTGACCCCTGCGGCCAACAACGATCCGAACGGACAACACGTTCATCCCTACCTCTCTCACGAGCTGATGCCCACGCTCTACAACAACGCGCAGGACCGTAAACCCTTTGTGATGGAAGTGCTCGACACGCGCCTCAATGAAGCCTTGGCACAAATGCGATGGACGCAGGAATCGGGCGGGATCAGACTTTCGTCCCCTGCGGTCGCATTCACCCGTGGGCATATCGTGCTGATGGGTACGGCCCACATCGAAGGGACCGAACTGATCATCACCGTCGAGATCGATCCGAAGTTCCTGGGAGACGGACGTCTCAACCTGATCGTGGAAAACGTCAAGATCGGCGTCCTGCCCATCACATGGGCAGCCAAGAAGATCGCCCGCAAGATGTACCGCGAACAGGTGGCAGGCGGTGGGATCGACAGGCAGGACTGGCGTACCAAAATCGTCGCTTCACTTCTCATCGAAGAGCCGTTCGAGCCGGTGTTTCCCGTCGACGACAAATGGGTCCGACTCACCGGCATCGACGTCGCCGAGGGCAAGCTGACCGCGCGGCTGGCGCCTGCGAAGTGAGCCGACATGGCCCTGCGACGTCCAAAGAACGCGAGCCCGGAAATGGATCGTTCCGGGCTCGCATGATCGCTCGATACGACGGCTCTACGCTCCCGCCAATGCCCCTCCTGCCTTGGCTCTGTTGCCACGGATCACGTGAACGATCAGAGCGAGCCCGACAAAGGCGCCGATCAGCACGAGGCTCCAGTATCCGATCCTCGGCCACAGACTCCAAAGGCTAACGAACGTTCCCGCAGCGGTGGAGAAGACCATCAGGACGTTCCACAAGATCCGGCGGCCGCCCGTCGGCATGCTGTCCCCGAGCAGGCCCTTCGAATTCATCATGATCAGGAATGTGAAGTACGCGATCGGCAAAAGAACCGAACAGAAAGCGGAGGTCGCAATCGCCAGCCAAGGCGCCGGCTGTTTCCAGAAGATCGCCCCGATGGCGCCCACGGAAACCATAAGCATTCCGATTCGCTGGGTCCAGCCGCCGGGCTTCTTGCCCAGCATCTCGCAGAAACACAGACCGTTGATGGACATCAGAATTGTCGCGGCGCTGAGACCCAAGCCCATGACGCCCAAGCCGAAGATGTACTGAGCGACCCCTTTTCCGGTCAGGGGCGTCAACGCATCGGCCAGGTTGAAATTGTCCCGCTTCACCAACATGGCGGCCATTTTCTTGTCGGCGTACGGCAACGCATCGATCTTCTGTTGGCGTTGTTCGGTCGAAAGCAGGTCGAACGCCTCTTTACCGATCTCAAACGACACCCGCTGCTCCAACAGCGCCTTGTACGGGCCGACCAGATTCGCCGCCGGGGCGACCGTCACGACTCCGCCTTCCACGTCGGGCACAAAACCCGGCGCGGCCTTGGTGTGAAACTGCGAAGCGGCCGCCATCACCACAAAACCCGTCGCCAGAACAAACGGAATAAACAAGCCGGTGGACAGATCAAAGATGGCCAGGCCGCGGAAGTCCCTGTCCCAGCCGCGACGCATCATCGAATACGGAAACATGAACGTCATGTTGATGCCGACGGTGGCCGCGATAGCGCTAATGATGACCCCTCGCTGCTGGGTCGTGATCAGGTTCGTCCAGAAATTGCGCCCGTTTTCGCCGACCGCCTGCAGGAACGGTGTCAGTCCCTCCGTCGGTCGAAAGAGCATCTCCAATCTCGGCACCAGGCCGTTGACCACGCCCCCCCAGTCCATCACCCCTTCGAGGCTCAACTTCACCACCACCGCCAGAAAGCACAACACGATCATGCTGACGATGGCTCGAATGATCTTCTCGAAAATCCTCACCCCGCGTCCCCCCAGACTATAGAACATGGAGACCGCGATGCACACGCCAAGGAACAGCAGCACAGCCACCACCCGGGCCGAACTCCCCTGGATGAGGCTGCTGTCTCCACCGCCGAAGACACCGGGCAGAAGATTCTGTTGGATCGCAGCGGTCCCGAGGCTGAACTGCGGCATGGACCAGACGAGGTTAGCGGCCATCGAAGCCAGCAGCCAGCTCCAGCCCAGCACCGGACTGACGTGTCGATTGATGGCCCGTAGAGGCCGTTCCCCGGTCGACAGTGTGACATAGGCGATGGCCGCCAACATGACGATGCCCCACATCATCGCGATGGGCTGAAGCCAAAGGAAGGTAAAACCCGACAACACGCCGAGATACAAACTGGAGGCGAAGGAGACGCCGCCGACCGTGATGCCGCTTTGGAGCCAGCCGGGACCGGAGAGTCGGATGAAAGTCTTCAGAAGCGCGCCCCGCCCTTTTTTTCTGGCCGCCAGGATCATCTCGCGATCCCGCTCGATTCTGGATTTCCCGTCCGTCGTCGCTGCGGCTGACTTCTGATCTGCCATGTTGCCTCCCGGTCAAGCAATTGCCAACATGATTCTCGACAGGACTCACCGACGTGCTCGAACCGCCCTCCGAAGGATCACTTCAGACGGCAGACCGTCCTATGGCACGCGTGTACTATTGTCAACCCATCTTAAATTCTTGTCAACCCTGCGCGGCCAAGGAATCGTCATGTCGGTTCTAGATCGCCAAAATCAAACGGAGCCACGATACCGTGACGGCGCCGTGGCTCCGTTTTTTTCACAGCCGATGTGCTGAATCAACGACTGGCTATCCGAGCTTCTTGGCCAGGTCGTCGCGAAGACGACGGATCTCAGCAGGCATATGGTTGCCGAACTGGGCAAGGAAGGCGTCGATGTCCCTCAATTCGTTCCGCCACCCGGCGCGATCGATCTCGAAGAGTTTCTCCATCCGTTCCTTCGCAATGTTCAGGCCCGACAGGTCGAGATCCGAGACGTTCGGGACCAGGCCGATCGGGGTCTCCCGGGCACCCACGCGGCCGTTGACACGATCCAGGATCCACTTGATGACGCGGATGTTGTCGCCGAAGCCCGGCCAGATGAATTTCCCGTTCTCGTCGGTCCGGAACCAGTTGACCGAGTAGATCTTCGGCGGGTGCTTGAGCCGCTTGCCCACGTTGAGCCAGTGACCGAAGTAGTCGCCCATATTGTATCCACAGAAGGGCAACATGGCGAACGGGTCGCGACGAAGCTGTCCGATTTGGCCGGCGGCCGCGGCGGTCGTCTCGGAACCGGCCCGAGCGCCGATGAACACGCCGTTGGCCCAGTCGAAGGCCTCGGTCACCAGGGGAACCAGTTGGGTCCGCTTGCCGCCCAGCAGGATCGCCGAGATCGGGACGCCTTTGGGATTGTCGAACTCCGGCGAGAGAGTCGGCGCGTTGTACAGCGATACGGTGAACCGCGAGTTGGCGTGCGCGGCTTTGCCGCCGTCTTTGTTCGGCCATGGTTTACCCTGCCAGTCGGCCATCCGCGAGGGCACGTCGCCGTCGAGGCCCTCCCACCACGGCTCGTTCTTGTCGAGATCAAGTCCGGTGTTGGTAAAAAGCGTGGGATAGAATTTTCCGGCCTTGAGTGTGGTGATCATGTTCGGGTTGGTTTTCATCGAAGTCCCCGGGGCAACGCCAAAGAAACCCGTCTCCGGATTGATCGCGTACAACCGTCCGTCGGGTCCGACGTTGAGCCAGGCGATATCGTCGCCGAGGGTCCAGACCTTGTAGCCCGGCAGAGCCGACCGGAGCATGGCGAGGTTGGTCTTGCCGCAGGCGGAGGGGAACGCAGCGCAAAGGTAAGTGATCTTGCCCTGCGGGTCTTCGATGCCCATAATGACCATGTGTTCCGCCAGCCAGCCTTCCTTGCGTCCCAGGCACGAGGCGATTCGCAGAGAGAAGCACTTCTTGCCCAGCAGCGCATTGCCGCCGTAGCCGGAGCCGATGCTCCAGACGAGGTTATCCTGTGGAAAGTGCATGATGAACCGTCGATTCGGATCGAAATCGCCGACCGAGTGCATGCCTTTGACAAAGTTCTCATTGTTGCCAATCTTGTCGAGCACCTTCTTGCTCATGCGGGTCATGATCCGCATGCTCACGGCCACATAGGACACGTCGGTGACCTGCACGCAGCTCTTGGCGTACGGCGAATCCGGGTGGCCCATCATGTAGGGCAGCACGTACATCGTCTTGCCCTTCATGCAGCCGTCGCTGAGCTGGGTCATCTTCGCCTTGGCTTCAGCCGGCTCCATCCAATTGTTGTTCGGACCGGCCTGATCTTTCGTGGGGTGGCAGACGAACGTCAACTGCTCCGTACGGGCGACATCGGTCGGATGACTGCGGTGCAAGTAAGCGTTCGGCCAGGTCTTCTGGTTCAGTTCCTGGAAGATCGGATGCTCGCCGATCTTCTCCTGCTTCATGCCGATCTCAATGAGCTTGCGAGCTTCTTCCTCCGAGCCGTCGCACCAGTGAATCCGGTCCGGCTTGGCCAGTCTTGCCTGTTCTTCAACCCATTTTTCGACAGGTGTCGCCATCGTTGTTTCTCTCCTAGGTTAGGCGGAGCATCGCGCTGCGCACGCAGGCCGATCCCGCATAAAATCGTCTATGGCTGATTGTCCCCCTGCGTACCTGCCGCCCACCCACAACATTCCAGATGACGGACGGACACTCTTCCGCAGTGTTTCGGACAGGCTTCTGGGGTCTCCAAGAGCCAAGGAATCCTACCGATTCCGTCAGGGCACGTCAAGGGGACCTGTCAAGAAACTGCCAGAGGCCGGAAATCGAGAATCGAACGGGCCCACCCGCCTCCGCGAGCACAAGAAAAGCCGGGCCGTAAAGAGACCCGGCGGAGTGGCTGTGTAAATGCTCCGCTACTTCACCTTAAACTGCCATTCGTAGACTTGGTTTTTGTCCAGGTCCTTTCCCTGGCATCGCAGGACAAAACCGCCGGAGGTCCTCTCGTACAGATAGTTCCACACGCAGGGCGTTCGCCCTCGCCTGAGCCTTGACATTGATGCCATAGACCTTGCCAAGGGCTGGTACCAAGGCTGCCGTCAGGGTGGCCTCGGTTCCCTTCTTCGCGTCCTGGGTCAGGTGGCTGAACATGGCTTGGAGGGCGGACCACTTCTCAGGGTACGACATCGGGCCGGCAAGCGTCGCTTGCATGCGGATCATGAAGCGATCGTAATACTCCCGGTTCGCCGCAAGGACCGCCTCGTCGATCTTCTCCGACAATCGCAAGTCCATAGCCTTTATCAGTTCGGCCAGCGATAAGAACGCTTGGTAGTACAACAGAGCTGCGTTATCGGGGTCCGGCGGAATGGCCCGGGCCCGTCCACGAAAAGGAGGGTTACCCCCATCACGACGACCGCCGCGATGGCCAACCAAGCAGTTCGGCGCACCCAAACCGAGCGGACCCCGCATCCATCCGGCCGATCCTGTCGGGCCAACAAGATCTCGTACTCACCAGCATGGGTCTTTCTCCACGACTGGGCGTCAAACACCGGCGCGCTGCCGTTCACCGCTCTTTCGAGCTGTTCATCGAGCCATCGTTCGTCTTTGCGCTCGTTCATAGATCCACCTCGTCGAAACCGTGGCGGCGCAGATGCTCCGCCAATTGTCTCTTGGCTCTCCGGAGACGGCCGTTGATCGCCTGCTCGACCAACAGATTATCAGACCTGTCTTCCACCCAGTCGTCCCATCGATTCAAAGAACGCCCTGAGGGCGGTTTTCACCGCATAGAATAGACTGGTTCCGGCTTGCGAAATGGGCACGTCAAGAACTGTTTTTGCTCGGATTATAGTATCGCCCCGCGTCCGCGCATAAAAAAAAGCCGGCTATCCCATGCCTGTCCTGTGGACGGTCACGGAATAGCCGGTCAATCAGATCTCGGGCTTGTCGTTGAGTGGGACGAGGCCCTTCGCTATAGGAAACAGACTATTTGGCGCATCCTCCTGCTCCGCATGGGGTCTTCTGCATGACTGGGCATCCTGCATCGGCGCCGGGCGACGCCTGAGCCTTCATCGGACATCCGCACGAGGCGGGCTCCTCAGGACAAATGCTTTTTTCACAAGCACTTGTGCAATTTCCGGCCTTCGGACAAGTCCCGTCTTCCTTGCAGCAGTCCGCAGAGCCTGCCTTGGGACAATCGATGCACCTGCAATCGATGCACCTGCAGTCGGCGGTCGCCTGTGTCCCTTGGCGGGACCCGTCTACGTAGCCGGCCAACAAGACTGTTCCGGCCGCCAAGGCAACAACCACCAACAATGCCATCATCGGATTCTTGGAAAGAAGCGACTTCATATATGTCCTCCTAAAAACCCCCATAACAAACGGGGTTACGTTTAGATCGCCCGGGCTGCCCCGGGCTTGCCATTTTATACTATCGACCCCGGCCGCAGGTTCGAACCAAAATCCGCGCCGTTTTTCCGAGTCCGAAAACGCTCTCGAAATCGTTTGACGCCGGTGTCATCCCCAACTATAGTGTGGTGTTTCAGGATGATCGAAGCGGAAGCGTAGTTGGAGCCGCACATGATGAACAGCAGCAAGATCGTCGCCGAAGGCATTACTTTCGATGATGTACTCCTGATCCCGGGCAAGAGCGACTTCGTGCCCAGTCAGGCTGATACCAGCACCATGCTCTCGAAGAACGTCTCGATCAACATTCCCATCGTCTCGGCGGCCATGGACACGGTCACCGAAGCCGCCTTGGCCATCGCACTGGCCCAGGAAGGCGGGATCGGCATCATTCATAAGAACCTCTCGGTCGAGGCCCAGAAACGCGAGGTCTCCAAGGTCAAGCGATCCGAACACGGTGTGATTCTCGACCCGGTCACCCTCTCGCCCAACGAACCCGTCCGACGGGCCCAGGAACTGATGAGCGAACAGAACGTCTCAGGCATCCCCATCGTCGAAGGCAAAAAACTCGTCGGCATCCTGACCCGCCGCGACCTGAAGTTCCTCCAGGACTTCAATGTCCAGGTCAGCTCCGTCATGACCAAGGACAACCTCGTCACCGGCCCGGCCGGAACCAGTCTGGAGCAGGCCAAGGGGATCTTGAGATATCACAAGGTCGAAAAACTGCTTCTCGTCAACAACAAGGGCGAGTTGGCGGGTCTGATCACCATGCGCGACATCGACCGCGTGCAACAGTACCCGCGGGCCGCCAGAGATAGCCGCGGTCGGTTGCGGGTCGGAGCCGCGGTGGGCGTACACGAGTACGAACGGGTCGAGGCCCTGATCGGAGCGGACGTCGACATCATCTGCGTCGACACCGCCCATGGCCACACCCAGAACGTCATCGATACCGTCAAAAAGATCAAGCAGAGCTTCAAAATCGACGTGATCGCCGGTAATATCGCCACGGCCGACGCGGCTCGCGAACTGATCGACGCCGGCGCCGATGCGGTGAAGGTGGGCATTGGACCGGGGGCCATCTGCACGACCCGAATCATCTCCGGTGTGGGCGTTCCCCAGGTCACGGCCATTATGGACTGCGCCGAGGTCGCCAACCAACGGGGCGTCCCGGTCATCGCCGACGGCGGTATCCGCCAGTCCGGCGACATCACCAAAGCCATCGCCGCGGGCGCTTCCTGCGTGATGATCGGTTCGTTGTTCGCGGGTCTCAAAGAAAGCCCCGGTCAACTGGTCATCTACAAAGGCCGTCAGTTCAAAGAATACCGCGGCATGGGCTCGCTCGGCGCGATGGTCAAAGGCTCGGCCGAACGCTACGGCCAGAGCAGCAAGACCGACGTCGGCAAGCTTGTGCCCGAAGGCATCGAGGGCCGGGTCCCCTACCGCGGCACGCTCAGCGAGTTCGTCTACCAACTCGTGGGGGGGCTGCGGGCCGGCATGGGCTACTGCGGCGCTCGCAGCATTCCCGAGCTGATGAGCAAAGGCAAGTTTGTTCGAGTCAGCTCGGCCTCCGTGAACGAATCGCACCCGCACGACATCCAGATCACCAAGGAAGCCCCTAACTACTCGGCCAGCGTCCCGTTCGAAGATTGACATTCGTTGTGTGTCATGCGTCCGACATTCTGCCTGACGCACCACGCACATCGCATAAAACGAGGCTTTATGATTCGCGAAATGATCGCCATCCTGGACTTCGGCAGCCAGTACGGCCAATTGATCGCCCGCCGGGTGCGAGAGCAGAACGTCTACTCTCGCATCTGCCAGGCCGGCATTTCCGCCGAGGAGCTCGCGAAAATGCCGCTTAAGGGCATTATCCTTTCGGGCGGACCGGCCAGCGTCTACCTGCCCAACGCTCCTCGTTGCGACGAGCGAATTTTCGACCTGGGCATCCCGATCCTGGGCATTTGTTACGGCATGCAGCTCGGCTGTCAGATCCTCGGCGGCAAGGTCATCCCTGCCAAAAGCCGAGAATATGGCCGGGCCACCCTGTCCATCCGCGACAAGAGCGACCTTTTCGCCACATTGCCCGACGAGACCCCGATCTGGGCCAGCCATGGCGACCAAGTCGACAACTTGGACGACGACTTTGTCACCCTGGCTTCGACGAAAACCTGCCCGTACGCCGCAGTCCGCCACCGGACGAAAAAATTCTTCGGGGTCCAGTTCCACCCCGAGGTCAGCCATACCCCCAAGGGCCAGATCGTTCTCAAGAACTTTCTCTACGACATCTGCCGCTGTACCGGCGACTGGCGGATGAGCGACTTCGTCGCCGAGACGGTCAGGACCGTCCGCAACCAGGTGGGCGACGCTATGGTCATCTGTGGCCTGAGCGGAGGGGTCGATTCCTCCGTCGTCGCATCGCTGCTCCACAAGGCGATCGGCAACCAACTCGTCTGCATCCTTGTGGACAACGGACTGCTGCGGCGCAACGAGCGGGAAAGCATCGTCGCGACCTTCCGCGACCATTTCCACATGGACCTCCGCGTGGTGGACTGGTCGGAGCAGTTCCTTGCCGCCCTGGCGGGTGTAACGGACCCACAGAAGAAGCGAAAAATCATCGGAGCCCAGTTCATTCAGGCGTTCAAGTCCGAGGCGAACAAGATCAAGAACGCCAGATTTCTCGCCCAAGGCACGTTGTATCCCGACGTGATCGAATCGGGTTCCAAAGACGGAAACCCCGCCGCCAACATCAAACTCCACCACAACGTCGGGGGCCTGCCCGCCGAGCTAGGCTTCGAACTGGTCGAACCCCTGCGGGATCTCTTCAAAGACGAAGTCCGCCAGGTGGGCGAATACCTCGGCCTGCCGGAAGACATCGTCTGGCGGCACCCCTTCCCCGGACCGGGTTTGGCGGTTCGCATCATCGGCGAGGTAACCCCCCAACGGTTGGAGATTTTGCGAGCAGCCGACGAAATCCTGATCGACGAGATCAAAGCCGTAGGCCTGTACCGCAAGATCTCCCAGGCCTTGACGGTCCTGGTCCCGGTTTCGACGGTGGGTGTCATGGGCGACGAACGAAGCTATGAAAACATGGTCGCAGTCCGAGCGGTAGACACGACAGATTTCATGACGGCCGATTTCTCCCGAATCCCGCACGAGGTCCTGGGCACAATCTCCAGCCGGATCATCAACGAGGTCCGAGGCGTCAACCGGGTCGTCTACGACATCTCCAGCAAGCCCCCCGCCACAATCGAGTGGGAGTGAGCGGAATTGATGATTTTGATGGCGGATTTCAAAACAATCTTCCGTTGTCGACACGTCGCCGCCAGGCTCTCTCCAGACCTGTGACTTGCACCCCTTGCAGAAAGAACCAAATGTAAATCATCATTTTAAAAAGACTTAATGAAATACAATAATACCCATTGAATTTAGGGAAATACTTCATCGCAACCTCAAAGCGAAGGCCGGTATCCGTTCGATCCATAGTAAACAACCGCACAGATCGTCTTGATCTCCTTCTCCTGCTTGCGGTAGCATGTCAGGTGAAGCTTCAGTTTGTGAGGTGAATCGGCAGTTTTCTTGCCTCTGACGATGAGTTCAGAGTTTGCGATACGCAGGTGAGAAGATGGCAGTCAAGAGCGGCAGCAGGCAATGCTTGTCGAACAACCGGTGGAAACGGTCCGTCGATTGGGAGAAGATTCAGACGGCGTTGTTCGAAAAACGCATCTGCGACCTCGGGTTGCGAATTAAAGGCTCGCCCATTGAGCCTTTTGTTCAACAGCTGGAACAGGAGTTGGCGGCCAAAGGTCTGAACTATAAGCCGTGGTTCTATTTGACCGATAGCTGGGGTTGCCCGGACCGGGTGCCCGCCGTCGGTATCCCTTTTTATCTCGCCTGCCAATCGCTGGCCCAGATCGAACGCGAACAGACTGGCAGCCTGGAAAACGACCAAATAATCATGCAGTTTTTGCGGCATGAAGTCGGCCACGCCATCAACTATGCATTTCGTCTGTGGAAAGAGCCTGGCTGGCGGGCGACATTCGGTTCGTTCTCAAAACCCTACCGCGACGTTTTTTACCCCAATCCGTGGAGCCGAAGATTCGTCCGGCATATTTGCAGTTTCCCCTATCGGTACACGTATGCTCAGAAGCACCCTGACGAGGATTTCGCGGAAACGTTTGCGGTCTGGTTGACTCCCCGATCCGGCTGGCGCCGCAAGTACCGCGGCTGGCCAGCGATCCAGAAACTCAAGTACGTGGACCGTCTGATGCGTCGGATCTGTGATCAGACGCCCAAGTGCAAGCGGGGCAAGCTCGTCAATCCGATCTCCAAGCTGACTTGGTCTCTGGCCGAACACTACCGCCGCCAGACTCAGAAGTACGGCAAAACGGGTTAACCCAAACCTTGGGGAATCTCCGGGGACAGAAAGACCTATCCTCTTGCGGAAATTTGATTACCGTCAAAACGCTTGATTGCCCAAAGGGTTTTCGCCCAGGGGTCTGATGCGTTCAAAGACCACAAGCCGCCTCGAAGACCGCCGAGATCGAGGCCCCCTTCGACACCCCGTCGCCATCGCCTGTGTGTGCAACGCGAATGTCGACCCGGATTTATCTTGGAGTTCGACGGGACCGGCGATATAATCACATCTCACGAGATAAACTTTCGAAATCCGCCTCCCCAAGGGGCGGCGCAGTGCTGGAGGATGAGATGAAAGGCGCACATTCCACCTGGATTCCGCTGTTGCTGTTGTGCTGCGTCCGGACGTTGGGGCAATCGCCGGTCCACATTCCCGACGCAGGGCTCAAGGCCGCCATCGAGGACACATTGTGGGTGTCCGATCCGACGTCGGAGGACATGCTGTCGCTGACCCATCTCGACGGACAGGCAAGAAACATCCACGTTTTGACCGGATTGGAAACCGCCGTTCATTTACAGAGTCTCTTACTCCGTTTTAACCATATTCACGACATAACTCCGCTGGCGGGTCTGGCCCATCTGACCTCGCTGCAGTTCAACGACAACGAGATTCACGACGTCTCCCCCCTCGCGGGGTTGGTCAACCTGCGTCATCTTGACCTCCACGACAACGACATCAGCGATATCTCCGCCCTGTCGGGGCTGGTCAACGTCACGTTTTTGGCCCTCCGCCAGAACCCGCTGAGCGACATCTCCGCGTTGTCGGGTCTGACCAGTCTTGCGGAACTGTCACTGCTGAACACACACGTCAACGACATTTCCCCTCTGGTAAATCTCAAGTCGCTGCGATATGTCGATCTTCGGGATTGCCCTCTCGACGACGAAGCCTACGACGTCCATATCCCCAAAATCCAGGCGAACAACCCGGGCATCGAGATCGAGACCGATCCCCTTCGTGGACGGCTGTTGACGCTGTCTTCGACCTTCGGCGGATCGGTGGTCGAGCCGGGAGAAGGAGAGTTCCTCTATCCGTTCGATACGCTGGTCCACCTCAAGGCGGTGGCCGATCCCGGATTCGTGTTCGTCCGCTGGACGGGCCCTTTCCCCATCGTCACCCCTGCAGCCGACATCTTCACTGAGCGGAACTATCAATTCAAGGCCCACTTCCAGAGTCTGCGGGACACACTTCACGTGGACAACAACGTGGCCGTCGATCCGAGCGCGGACGGATCCCCCGAACGGCCGATTCCAAGCATTCAGGACGCCATCGACGTCGCACGAGAAGGGGCGAGCATCATCGTTTCGCCGGGCGTCTACCGCGAGAACCTCGACTTCTCCGGCAAGAAGATCCATCTGAAGGCGTTCGATTCCCGCAATCCCGACGGAGGACCCTGTGCGATCATCGAAGGCGTCGGCGGCGCCCCGGTTGTCACCATCGGTCCCGGCGGCGGCTCCCAGTGCGGCTTGGCCGGCTTCGTCATCACAAAGGGAAGGAGCGACGTCGTCGGCGCGATCGATTGTTCCGGATCGGACCCGACGATCCACCATTGCCTGATCGTCGGCAATCGTTGCAGCGACCCCAACGGCGCCGCGGTGCGTTTCCAAGGGAGCCGCGCGGTGCTCACCCAGTGCACCATCGCGGACAACTACGCAGGCGAAAACGGCGCCGGCCTGGTCCACGACGACAGCAGCATCGCCGTGACCAACTCGATCTTCTGGAATAACCGGCCCGCCGAGATCCTTTATCGGGGTGCGACCCGCCCACTCATTCGCTATTGTTGTGTCCGCGGGTGGTGGCCCGATTTCGGCAACATCCATGCCGATCCTTTGCTGGCCCGTCCCGGCACATGGGTCGATCCGACCGAATCCGCAAAGATCCTGACATATGACAATCCCCTCGCCGTTTGGATAGACGGGGATTACCACCTCCAGTCCCAGACCGGGCGGTGGGACCCTGTTTTGTCGTCGTGGGTGAGTGACCTCATGACCAGTCCCGCGATCGACGCCGGCGATCCGACCGACCCGGTCGGACAGGAGCCGCTGCCTCATGGAGGAGTCGTCAACCTGGGCGCCTACGGTGGGACCACAGAGGCCAGCAAGAGTCGTTAAACCCAAGCCGTCATTATCGCGATATAAGAGTACGACTATGGATCCAGAACGCCGGAACAGCGCGTTGTTGAGATGGACCGTCGTGGTTCTGCTGACCGCGAGTCCTCGAATCCTTCACGCCCAACCGCCGATAATCAGTCCGTCCCCATATTGGAAAAACGAACTCGCGTACCCCTATGACGCGTTCTGCAACAGCCGGTTCGTCGACGGAAAACCCAAGTGGATCAAGTTCACGATCCTCCTGGAACCGTACGATCCGAACGTGGTCTACTTCCAGGACAGCAGCAAATACGTCTTTCATTACACCTTCGCCACCGAACTGCTCGATCCGTTTCGCGGGATGACCACGGCGCAGTACAACGCCGCGACGTTGTTTGAGAAAAACCAGAAAGCCGTTCTGGGCGCGGTAATCCTGCCTCCGGCCGTGGTCTGGCCGACAGAACCGAAGGTTCGTGAATACGGTATCCAGTTCATTCGCCAGGATCCGTTCCCATGTGAGCAGATCCGCGATCTGTTTCATTTGGTCAAATCCCGGATCGCGGCCCCGGACGACGTGCAGGTGTTCTATTTCCCGACGTACGAGCAGCAGGCGACCGCGACGGCCAATCGCGACTGGTTCGAAGCGCAGGGCATCCGTCTGAGCTCGACTGCGCGATGGACCCAGGGCAATACGTGCTATTCCCAGGGATGGGCTTTCGGAAACGTTAACTTCATCCCGGCCGGCGAGATCGCCTCCGCTTACCACAGCGGTCGGCTGAAACCGACGGACATTCTGCTCACTGACGGCGTGCCCGCCGAGGTCCCTTTCGTCGCAGGAATTATTTCGCTGGCCCCGTCCACACCCAATTCGCACGTCGCGATTCTCGCCCGAACATACATGGTTCCGTTCGTCCATCTGGCGCTGGCAACAGACGCCGAACGCATCCAGACGCTCATCGGCCACCGAATCGTATTCACCGCCTACGAGAACGATTTCGGAGTCGATGTGTGGATCGCAGACACCGAAGGCCTTGTCGACGAAGTCGCGGCCGGCGAGATTCTCGAACTCAAGAAACCTGCCCCCCTCAACATCTCGCCGATTTCTTCTCTGGGGGCGTTCGGCGTCTCCGCTGAGGGGCTGCGCGCCGAAGACATGCGATACGTGGGAGGCAAGGGGGCCAACTTTAGCCTGTTGCGAGCGGCCGTACCGGAGAATTCCCCTTACGCGGTCGTGTTGACATTCGACCTATGGAAGGCGTTTCTCGATCAGCCGCTGATGCCGGTCCCGACCCTTGCCCTGAGGCCTCGCGAACATATGCTGTTCTGGGCCGACGGCCAGACGGAACAAGGCCCCACGCACACCGCCTTTAAATTGAACAAAGAGGGTGAAACCCTATACTTGTTCGACGCCGACGGCGCAACGCTTCTGGATTCGGTCGAGTATGGACCGCAGACCCGCGACACCTCCTACACCCGATCCGTCGATGGCGGTGACACCTGGGCAGTATCCCCCACACCCACTCCCGGCGGAGCCAACTCCCCCCTTCCCGGCGTGCACACAGGTGGCCTGGTCATCAATGAGGTCATGGCCGACAACGCGAGGACTATCCAGGACCCCGATGACCCAGGCGACTACCCCGACTGGATCGAACTGTACAATGCGTCGGACCACACGATCGTCCTGAACGGCTTGTACCTCACCGACGACATCGCCAAACCGACCCAGTGGCAGATTCCCTCCGAGATCGTAGCACCGACCCTGCGGGAGGAGATCGCCCGACGGCTTTCGAACTACACGAGTTACCCTCCCACGGACATGCAAAAACTGTCGCGGGACTTGGCCTCAATCCGCGGCCTGTTCACGGACGCCCGGATCACCGAATTCAGCGAAGTACTGCGAAAAGGTGTGATCGACGTGCTGACCGATCCTGTGCACGGATTCGATCCGAGCGTTCCGCTGCGATTCCGCAGCTCCACCAACGTTGAGGACAGCGTCGACTTCATCGGCGCCGGCCTGTACGACAGCTACAGCGGTTGTCTGGCCGACGCGCTCGATGGAGACGACGACGGTCCCTGCGCCTGCGATTCCAACCGCAAGTCGGAAAAGGACATCTTTCAGGCGATCCGCCAGGTTTTCGCCAGCTTCTACAACGACAATGCTTACCTGGAGCGTCTGCGTCATGGCTTGGACGAATCCAACGTCGGCATGGCGGTCGTGGTCCATCACTCGTTCCCCGACGAGATCGAACTGGCCAACGGCGTAGCCACCGTCCAACGAAACGGTCCTGCGGCCAACACGGTCGTTTCGCTGGTCACCCAACTGGGCGCGGTCTCCGTGACCAACCCCGAGGGCGGTTCGATCCCCGAAGAAGTCAGTGTGACGATCCTCCCCTCAGGCAGCGCCGCGTGGCCGGAGTTCAAGCAAGCGTCGAGCCTTGTCCGCCTGGGCGAGACCGTCATGACCGGCACCCTGCGAGGTAAATCCATCCAGGGCGCCAGCGACTACATGGCTCTGACAAATCTGATTCTGAAAGTCAGCAGTGAATTCGAACAAGTTACCGCAAGACAGCAATACATCCTCGACCTGGAGTACAAGAAGGTCGCGCCGGGCGGACGGGTGTTGCCCGAGGGCGGATTGGTCATCAAGCAAGTCCGCCAAGTCCCCTCCTCCGACCGCATGCAGACGCCTTATCTCATCAACCAGCCCACACAGTTCGAGGTCTACGCAGGCGAGGTCGAACTGATGGACACGGTGGACGTGTTCGCTGATCATCGTCTGAAATCCCGTTGGACGATCCAGACCCGCAACACACCTCTGGACAGCAATGCTCTGAGCGAGAGCCTCTACACGAATGTGCACATCGAATACCTCGACGGAGACACGATCCGTACGATCTCGGGCTCGATGGCCTCTCTGCCGGAAGCCCGACACAGCGCGTATGGGGACGACACCGTCGACACATGGGAGTTGCGCGATCTGTCGAATCCGCGGGCCTACCATCTGCGGACGACCGACGTGCCGCTGGAAATTCCACCGTCCCAAAAACCGATCCTCGCGCCGTCCGACCTGGGCTGCTCCGGATATCGCGTCCCCTACCGGTTCCTGACCCTCAATGTGGACTACGCCAATCCGGTCATGTCTTGGCATCCGCTGGCCATGCGGTACACGACGACCAACCGGGTGTACCTGTGGGCCACCACCCCCGCCAGCGATGGCGATCTGCCTCAGGAGCGGACTTTGACCTATGACGGCGTAACGATCAAATCGCGTTTCTATTACCCGCCTCTGCCGGCGGGCTTGACCGAGTGGGAACTGGGCGGCGGCAATACCGCGCCGTTGAAGCGATGGGACCATACGATCATTGAAGGCCTGACGACCCAACCGATCGTCTTGAGAGGCTATTACTCGCAGACGTTCCGCCCGGAACATCACAATCTGGTCGAACATTTCCTGTTCGAGCCTCGAGTCGAACCGGGGATCTCCGCCGACCTTCTCAACCAATTGAAGGCCAAAGACATCCGGTTCATCCACATGATCCTGGACAAAGACGGCGTAGGCGTCAACGAATCGCGGATCGTCGCATACAATTTCAGCGAGATTCCCACGGCTCTGACGTCCGTCGGCGCCGCCCCTTAACCCCCAAAATGCGAGGGACTATCGGGAACGGTTTCGCGCACGAGGTCGCGGACCGACAGGTTTGGACGACCGACGCTCCAGGTGGAACGCCTCAATCAGATCATCGATGATCTTTTGCGACATGGCCACGTGACCTCCGATCGGCTGGGCGTCGAGCACCGCCTCGGCAGAGTGCTCCAGCACTTCGAGCTTATCGAAGGCCGACAGAACGTCCTGTCCGACCACCATCACGCCGTTGTTGCACAGCACCGCCGCCGGGCTCTGAAGCGTCAGTGTCGAGGCCAGGGCCGCGAAGTCGTTGAACACTGTCTCGAACGGCAGCAGGCTCACCTCGCGGACAAACACGTAGCTTTCGGGGATCGTGTACGTATCGATCGAACGGTGGCAGACGCTAAACGCCATCGCGTTGACCGGACAGGCGTTGATGATCGCGCCGACCTCCGGATGGGCATCATAGAGGGCCTTGTGCGAGAAGACCGCGCGGCTCGGTTGCTTTCCAAACTCTTTCTTGCCCTTGCGGATCATAACCAGTTCCTCGGGCAACACCGAATGGCGGTCGAGCGGGTACGGTGTAATCAGAAATTTCTCGCTGTCGATCCAGGCCGAGAAGGTGCCGGTCGTCGTGGTCAACAACCCCTGACGGTAGCCCCGCTCGACGAACTTACAGATCTGATTGCGCAGGTCCTTCTCGCGGATCGTCATCATGGTCGGGTCGTATTCGAACGAGTCGATCAGGACGTCGCTCTTACTCTGAAGCTGGAGTTGTTGATCGGTCAGGAATTTCGGTTCGCCCAAGCCGTGGGCCCGGATCAAGATCTTGCAGCAGACTTCCAGGGTCTCAAATTTTTGGAAGGCTTCCTGGAGGGTCTTGCCGCCGCAACAGACGCCGTGGTTTTCCAAAATCACACTGTCAAAACCCTCCTCGAACTTCCGGGCGATTTTGTGGCCCAGGTCCTCGCTGCCGGGCGTACCGTACGGTGCAAACGCCACCGCGCCGTTGGACCGCCAGGCCTGGTGGAACAGGCGCGTATCGGGCACCTTGTGCGCGATGCTGAACGCCACCAATGCCATCGGGTGGGCGTGGACCACCGCTCGCAGGTCCCGACGGACTGCATAAATCGCTTTGTGGAAGGGATATTCGGAAGACGGCTTGTGCAGCCCCTCAATCCGTCCGTCCGCGCGGACACAGACGATGTCGTTGGGCGTCAGGGTGCCCTTATCGACGCCGGTGGGGGTGATCCACATATCTCCGTTCTCGTCGAGGATCGACAGGTTACCCCCGGAAGTTGTGGTCATCTTGTATCGGTAGATCCGCTGCATGGTGAGCACCAGCTCATCCCGCGGATGCAAATACTCATAACGCATCTCGTAACTCTCTCAAAAAAAACGAACTCGGGGAGATTAATTTCTCCTATATACCGTCCGGAAGGCAAGAGTTCAATCCCCCTGCCGCCGATCGGATGTGGCCAATAAGAACGCCCTGGTCGACGGAGCCGTCGACCAGGGCGTGAGCTCCCCTGCGTGTCTCTCAGGCTTGGGACCTGTCGACTCAATACTCCCGGTCCTTGATGATACCCGGCTGCGGGACAGGGTATCGGCCGTTGGCGTCCGGCTGCAGCGGCGCGGGCGAATCCCACGTCAGCTTGTCCAGACCCGGCGCCATCTCATGCGGACAATTGAGCATTTGCTCAAAAGTGATCTCCTGGCCCGTGTGGGCGGCCATCCGGCCCATGCTCGTCACAAGGCTGCACTCGACGCCGTACTTGACTTCATTGTACGGCTTGTCGGCGCGGATCGCGTCGACCAGGTCGTTCCATTCGTTTTGATACGGGTCCTGCTGGTCGCGCGGGACCCTCGACTGCCAGACCATGGTCTCGCGCGTCGGGTCCTGACCTTTGTGAATGCTGGAGGGCGCGCCGCAGTCGCCGCTGCGGGAGGCCACCGCCATGCCCTTGCTGCCGTGCAGGTAGCTCGAATAGATGTCGTTGCAGCCGTTCATGCAGCGACCGTCGAAGTAGAACTTGCTGCCGTCGGCGTAGGTGTACTCGACGGAGTAGATGTCGAAGTTCTGGTCCACATAGGTAATACCTTCGGGACTCTGGCGATAGTGCCGCCCGCCCAAGCCCTGGGCCTTGACCGGCCAGTCGCCTTTGATCCAGCCCAGGTGGTCGATGATGTGGATGTAGAAATCGCTGTAGTTGCCGCCGCTGGCCCAGATGAAACTATGGAAACGCTGGATCTGATAACGCAGATCGCTGACGTCGGCGGGCTTGGGCAGGGAATTGAAGAAGCCGGCCGGACCGTGCATGCGGTAGCCGCGCTGGAGAATGACGTCGCCGATCTCACCATCCTGGACACGTTTGACCAGTTCCTGCAGAGCCCGACTGTGACGGGACATCAGACCGACGCCGACTTTAAGGTTCTTGGTCGACGCCTCTTCAGCCAGTTTGAACATCCGCTTACTGGTCGGACCGTCTACAGTGACGGGTTTCTCCATGAACACATTGAGGTTCTTCTGGATCGCGTACGTGAAATGAACCCAGCGGAAGGCCGGCGGCGTCGCGAGAATCACAATGTCGCCGGGCTTGAGGCAATCCATCGCGTGGCGGTAAGCGTCGAAACCGAGGAACTTGCGATCTTCCGGCACGTCTATCTTATCCCCAAACTGCCCTTTGAGATTCGCATAACTGTCCTTGAGCCGATTCTCGAAGGCGTCGGCCATGGCGACCACTTTGACCGGACCCTGCTTGACGTTCAGGGCGTTCGCCGCTGCGCCGGTCCCGCGCCCGCCGCAGCCGACCAGGGCCACTTGAAGGGTGTTGTTTTCGCCGGCGTACATCCGAGGGGCGATTCCCGCCGTCACTGCGGATATCGCGGCGAGTCGGCCCGTGTCTTTCAGGAATTCGCGACGCGACGTGCTCTTGCCGATGATTTCACTCATAGGGATCTCCTGCACCGTTTGGATTTGCCTTGGCCGATAGCTGCCGGCTCGCGATCCTGGCCATCGGATCGCGACGGAATATCTTCTGACCGCTCATGATCCGCCATTATCCGCGATCCGGCGGATCGGAACAAGCTTTTTTCACCGGGAAAGCATCCTATGGCAAGGGAACCACCTGCCAACCTTCGGTGCCGAAGCGGATGTCCCGCTCGACGAACTCCCAGAGAACCACATGTTTGCCTTTCAGCAGCGAGGGCTTTCGTGCGAGTTGTTGGCGGACCAAAGTCGAGGCCCCGCCGTCGCTGATGACGCTGGTCAGCCCAAAGCCAAGCTCTCGCGCCAGATGGGCTACGAATCCTCCGCTGGTGGGCTCGTCCCGTTCGTAGATCCGCAGGAAGCTGTCACCCAACACCAGGACGGGCGAGTTCGGATCATCGACATAGGGCTTGCCCGTCCCGGCGTCGACCACCTGCGTACAGTTCATCTTCTGCGGCTCAAAAAGCCTTTCCACCTGCGGCACGCGGATCATCTTGAGCACGTCGCCATACCGCTCGACAGGCATCGATCTCGTCTTGTATCGTGTAACGCCCTTCTGAACCCAGCCCGCATCGAGGAGCTTGTGGGCCGCCGCCTCGGCCGCCAGTCTCATGCCCTCCGGTGACCAGTGGCTGTCCTGGGCGAGGTAGAACGGTGGACTTCCCGCCTTCTCGGCAGCCTGATCGTAGAGTTCGAACAGATCAAGCACTTCCACTCCGGCGGCCTTCAGTTCCGCCAGCACGCCGCACGTGCCGGCGTTGACGGACTCGACGCGCACGGCCCGGGCCGCCAACATCTCCGGATAGACGCTGGCCTTGTTCGGCGCAGGCATCACCAGCAACTTGATGCCGCGTTTCGCCAAGTCGTCGCGGAACGCCAGCACGGCCGCGACGACTTCCTGAGTCGGCGGCGCGGGCTCGATGAGGTATTGGACCGCAGGTCTGTAGAAAAACCAGCCGTCGCGGCCCAGCAGCGCCCTGTCCCCTGTGTCTCGAAGAAGAACGAACCGGGCGGTCTGCATCCAGGGACGAACCCCTTGTGCCAGCGTGCAACCGTTCTCCAAGCTGCTTTCGAAACGGCGGAGGTTCGCCTGCGAGGGCTTCTGGCGGAACAGATCGAGAATCTGCGGCGAATCGCCCTTGCGCAGGTCGCAGACCACCTGGCTGGGACCAACGACGCCCACCATCGCGAGGAAGGCCGCGATCAGGAGAATCTGTTGCACGCGACTTGCCGACACTGAGACACTCCTAGAACTGAAAGTACAGGAACGAACGGAACGACTGGGCGAACATCGTCATCAGCGACAGGGCAAACAGGACTGCGAGCGTCACGACCTTCGGCCAACTGAGCCGCTGGACCCAGTCGAAGCCCTGCACAGGCTGGAATACCAGAACCGTGCACAAGGCCATGAGGAACAAAGCGCCTCGCGTGTAGATCACCGCACTCAAGAGGGACGAACCGCCCTGGGCACGCTGAGGCCAGGACATGATCGACAACAGCCGCCAGGCATCGGAAAGGTCGGCGGCCCGGAAGATCACCCAGCCGATTACGACCAAAAAGAACGCGTTGCACCGACCCAACAATCCCGTGGGTACACCGGCCCCCATGTTCTTCTGAAAACGCTCGGCAATCAGCCAGAATCCGTGCCACGCCCCCCAGACGATGAACGTCCAACCGGCGCCGTGCCACAGGCCGCACAACAGGAAGACGACCAGCAGATTCAGATACGTCCGTCGGGTCCCAGCCCGGCTGCCGCCCAGCGGGATGTACAGATAGTCGCGCAACCAGCTCGACAGCGAGAGGTGCCACCGCCGCCAGAAGTCGCTGATGCTCTCGGCCCGGTATGGAGCGGCGAAGTTGCGGGAGCACTCGAACCCGAACATCAGACCGATGCCGATGGCCATCTCCGAATAAGCGGAGAAGTCGAAGTACAACTGAAACGAGTAGGCCAGGGCCCCGTACCAGGCGTCGATCGTCCCAGGCGCTGCGGCGGCGAACACCGCGTCCGCGATTTGTCCCACCGCGTTGGCCAGGAGGATCTTCTTTGCGAATCCCAGCATGAACAGGGCCGCGCCTCGCGAGAACTGATCGAGCGTCTGCGAACGGGCCGCAAGCTGCTCGGCAAACGTCGGCGCCAGATCCGACTTCGAATCGATCGTCCCGAATCGCTGGATTGGACCCGACAGAAGCTGCGGAAAGAACGAGACATAGCATGCGAAATCCAGCAGCGACCGGGCGGGAAGCGACTGCCCTCGATGGACGTCCACGACGCCGCCGATCACTCTGAACGTGTAGAACGAGATGCCGACAGGCAAAGCGACCTGAAGCACAGGCAGAACATCATGCCCGGCGAGCGAGAGGACGCGGTTGAGATTTTCCTGGGCGAATCCCGCGTACTTGAAGAACGCCAGCGTCCCCAGATCCGCCGCGACTGCAAGAGCCGTCCACAGGATGCGCGTCCGCTTCGCCTCGGCCGCCGCGACCGCAAGGGACACCCCATAGTTGACCACAGTCACCGCCAACAGCAACCCCGCGAACCAAGGATTCACCCAGGCATAGAACACATACCCGGCGGCCAGCACAACCGCATTGCGGATCTTGAGCCAGCGCTGCGGAATCGCATGATAGAGCAGTAGAACCGCCGGAAGGAAGTAGAACAGAAAGATATGGGATGTGAACGCCATCGGTCACTTCGCGGCCTTGTCCGTCCAAATCGCCCAGTACACCGGGTCGTCCACCTCCCCGAAGTACTTGTTGATGATGCCGCCCATGTAGTGGTCGTCGATCGGGACTTCCATCGCCATGCGGTGGACGTCGCCCACGCGGAATTGCTTGATGTTGCCGCCGATCTCCTGGACGCGGGCGTCCGCCACGCTACTACGAGGTTCTGCGGGGTTGTAGTGTCCGACGTAAATCACGTCCTTGTCCACCTTGCCGCGATGGACTTGCAAGACCTTGTACTTCATCACATGGGCGTAATCGTACATCGGGTCGTCGATCAAATCACCCCGGATCTCTTCCAGCCGGGCCGTGACCTCAATGCTGCCGCGGGTAGTGACATTCGGGTCCACCTCCGCCGGCTGTGACTTCGGGGCACAGGAAGCCCCCAACCACACCAGGGAAAACACCGCCACCGTCGAGACTGTTTTCAATTGCGAACTCCTATCTCAGCATAAGTCCAGTACGGCTCCCAGCCATCGACAAGCTGGAGCACCACGGCTTCCTGGGCGTTCGGATGCACTTTCCGAAGAGCCTCGCTCGGCCCAGCGATTGCGGGGGCATTGGCCATCCGCATCACGCAGATCGGCGCACCGGATTTCTCCGAGCCACCGCCATCCTCCGCACATCGCGTAAACAGCACGTACTTGCCGTCGGGCGAGAGGGCCCCGCCGTAGATGTGATAACCGTCCTCGCCAAAGATCATTCGGGATTCTTTGCCTTCGCCGTCGCTCATCCACAGCTGCGTGAAACCATAGCCATTCTGGCCCGCGGGGCGCGACGGATAAATGATGTGCCGGGAGTCGGGGAACCAGTCGGGCGTACAACTCTGGAACTCCTGTACGATGTTCAGATCGCCCGTCAGGGCGTTCATCCGCACGACAGTCCACATGATCCGTGCATTGGCCACGCCGCAGAACCACTGCCCGTCGGGCGACCAGAAAAGCTGCTGGTAGATCCCCTTGCGAGGGAGTTCCCGCACGATCTCCTTCGTTTCAAGATCCACGATCTGGATGCCCTTCTGCGTCAGGCAGGCGATCTGTTTGCCGTCGGGCGACCAGGACGCCCAGGAGAACTCGCGGTCGCCGCCGACCTGAACGGCATTCGAGCCATCGGGATCGGAAATCATCAGGTTCCCCTGAAAACCCCAGAGATCGTGATTGATGATGGTTCCCCTGGCGAATCGACGGTACAGCAGCCGCTTGCCATCCGGCGAGAATCGTGGACCGCCTTCTTCGAAGTCCGGGGTGTTCGTGATGTTGCGTCGCTCTTCGCCATCGGGCCGCATGAGGAACAGGTCCCACGTCCCGTTCTCCGCTCGGGCCGCGAACACGATCCACCCCTTGCCGCCCACCTCCTTGGCAAGCTGGGCCACTTGATCCTCCGAGCCGCCCGCCGCGACAGAAGCCAACACCCCACAGACAACGGAAGACAAAAGTCTCATTCTCATACGGAGACTCCTCACGCCGGCCGGTTGAACTGGGGAATCTTGAGCAGTTCGCCCCCTCGCAGGGCGGACTCGTGCGCGATGATCCCCGGCACCGTGTACGCCAGGGCCTCGTAAATATCGACCGTCGGCCGGCGACTGTGCGTCAGCGCATCGATGAACTCATGCGTCAGGAAGGTGTGCGATCCGTGATGCCCACTGTTGTGGCGCAGGGGCTCTGGCAGCATCTCGGTCTTCCACCATTGCGGTTGCTCGTACCTCTCCATCTCGGGCAAGTCGCGAACGAAACCCGCATCGTCCTTCTCCTTGCGTCCCTCGGCCGAGCGGACAATCACCGGCGGCAACCCGTTCGGCTCGTCACAATAGAAACTCATCTTGTTGCCGATCCACTGGGCCCGCTCGGTCCCACGATGGGCCCCCTTCCACCACACGTTGCAGCGGAAGGCGTGGCCGCGGTCGGTCTTGAACATGGCCGATTCGTTCCAGAATGGATTCTTATAAACGTTGTCCTTGCAGATCGGATCGTCGTCGCCCCAGCCGTGACAGGTGACTTCGGTCAGCCGCTCGCCGGTGACGCCGGTGAGGAAGGCGGTACAATGAGTCGGATAGTGCATGGGGGCCAGGCCGTGACGCCAGGTTCGTTTGCCGTTCTCGAAGTAGAGCACCTCCAGCCCGGCATGCTGATATTCGGCTTCGCAGTAAAAGATCTCACCGAACTTGCCCTGCTCGTGAAACTTCCGCACGGAGATCGTCGGCTGCTGATAGTAGCTCGTCTCGGCCATCATGTAGGTCAGACCGGAGGTTTTGACCACGTCCAGCAACCGCTCGGCCTCCTCGACACCGCCGCCCAGCGACGCCGGCACTGCGGAGATCGCGTGCTTGCCGTGCTTCATCACTTCCGCGACGTGCTTGACATGGTTGGGCCCCTCGGTGAAGACCGCCACCGCGTCGATGTTGCGATCCAGCACCAGCTCTTCGAGCGAATTGTACGACTTGGCGCACTTGTAGACCTTCATCAGCCGGTCCCGGCGTTCGGGCCTCAGGTCGCTGACCGCCTCGACGACGCAGTCGGGGTGTTCGTGCCATTGGAAGTCGGTGCCGAACCCGCCGCCGACGACACCGATGCGGACCTTCTTCGGCGCCGCGTTGACCGCCAACGTAGAGTACAAAGGCAGCACCGCGCCGGCCGCCACCGCGCTGCGTGCAAGAAACCGACGTCGGGAACAACCTGTGAATTCGATCTTGTGCGCTTCCCGGCAAGCCAGAAAGCCGGAAGGATCGTGGGACACAATGAGTTCTGAACCTGCCATAGTAAATCTCCTGTGATAGAGGCTTCTGAGTAGCCCATAACTACCACATTCCTCGGGCAAACACAAGCATGACGACGAGCCAGACCTTGGAGAAAGGCATCGAAGAGACGGTGACGATCAACTTCTCGCCAGCGACAGATGGGTTGCAGTCTCTTCCTTCAGGATGGCGGCGGCAATAGCGGCCTGGCCGAGTGCAAGTCCCCCGTCGTTGGCGGGGACATCACGATTCACCAACACAACAAATCCGGCCCGGTTCAACTTCGCAACCAGACGAGCCGTCAGAAAACGGTTACAGAAGACGCCTCCGCTGAGAGCTGTGACTTCCAGGCCGGTGGTGTTTGCGGCCGTTCTGGCCATGGCCAGCAGGGCTTCGACCAGCGTATTGTGGAATTTCGCAGCGACGATTCTCGAAGGCCTTTCGCGGTAGACATCTTCCACCACCCCTTGAATCAAATCGCCTAAATCCAATTGGAACGACCGGTCGCCCATGCGATGAAGAGCGAACTCATAAAAATCGCCGACACTTGGATCAACCACCGATTCGAGAGCCATCGGCAGTTGCACGTCGAAGTGATTGAAGTTGCCCAGGCCCAGCATCGCCGCGACGGCGTCGAATACCCGACCCAAACTGGAAGTGTTCACCACGTTGAGCCGCCGGTCGATCTGTTCGTCGATCAACCTGAGCTTGGCACGATCAGGTTCGATTCGTTCGAGCAGCCAGGAGAATCTGCCAAGCTCGAAATCCGACCCATAGGCCTGTTTCAAGAGCCCCAGCAACGGTCGGACCGCTTCTTTGCTCGCTTTGTCCCCGCCGGCCAGAGGATAGTACGCCAGGTGCCCAAACCGCGTGAACTGCGTCAGGGACGCGATCATGCACTCGCATCCCCAGATCGCGCCGTCCGTGCCGTAGCCGGTGCCGTCGCACTCGATGCCGATCACCGGTCCTCGCTGCCTGTGCTCGGCCAAGACGGATGCGATGTGAGCCCAATGGTGCTGGACTTGAATCACTCTGACATCAGAAAGAGACTTGGCATACTGCGTGGAGAAGTAGCCGGGGTGCAGATCGCAGGCAACGACGCTCGGTCTGGCCTCGAACAGTCCGGCCAGATGCCTGATCGAGCCCACGTAGTGGTGATAAACGTCGGCGTCCTCCAGGTCCCCGATGTGCTCGCTGAGAATGAGTTGGTTGCCTTTGGCCAGACAGAACGTGTTCTTCATGTCCGCGCCGGCCGCGAGAATCTCCTGCGGTGAGTCGTCGTTCATCAGAATGGGCGTAGGCACATAACCCCGAGCCCGCCGGAGGATTGCCCGCTCATCGCCCACAAAGTACACGATCGAATCGTCAACCTGGCGGTAGATCTCGCGGTCGTGCATGAGGAACGCGTCGGCCACGTCGCCGAGTCGCTCCAGCGCGAGATCGTTCCTGCAGATCAGAGGCTCATCGGAGAGATTGGCGCTGGTCATCACGAGCACATCAAGCCCTTCCGCGAACAGCAGATGATGCAGCGGCGCGTAGCAGAGCATAAACCCGAGCGAATCGACACCCTGCGCGACGGCGGGAGCAATCGCGGCATCCGCTCGCCTGGGCAACAACACGATCGGGCTCTCAGGACTCGTCAACGCCTGCTCGGCGGCCGCATTCACCACGACGTGCTTCTTCACCTCCTCCAGACTTGCGGCCATCAAGGCAAAAGGCTTGAAATCCCGTCGTTTTCGCCGCCGCAGTTCGAGGACCGCCTCGTTGTCGAACGCATCGCAGGCCAGGTGAAACCCGCCGAGGCCTTTGATCGCAAGGATCTTGCCCTGCCGTAGCAGTCTGGCGGTCTCCGCGATCGCCTCGTCGCTGTCGATCTTCATCGCATTGCCCACGCGATCGGTAAGCCATACCTTCGGTCCGCATCGCGGACACGCCACCGGCTGGGCGTGAAACCGGCGATCCGTCACGTCTCGGTATTGCCCCGCGCACCGCTCGCACATCGGAAAGACGGACATCGTGGTGTTGGGCCGGTCGTAGGGGATCGTTTTGACGATCGAATACCGCGGCCCGCAGTTGGTGCAGTTGATGAAGGGGTAACGGTGGCGAAAATCGCCCTGATCCACCAGCTCTCGGAGGCAATCGGCGCAGACCGCGGTGTCGGCAGAGACCTCCGAGAGCACAGCGCCGTCGGAGCGGCTTGCGCTTATGACGAAGCTACTCTCGTCCTGACGAAGCGGGAGGCCCTGAACCTCGCACGACTCGATCCGCGCCAGCGGCGGCCTGTCGGACGACGTCAACCGTTTCAGAAACTCCTCGATCCGACCCTCGGAACCCTGGAGTTCGATCGTGACGCCTCGCGTGTCGTTCCAAACGAAGCCGGTCAACTCCAGGGCCACAGCCAGCCTGTGCACGGTCGGGCGAAACCCCACGCCCTGCACGCGGCCTGTCACGAGTATCCTCTTTCGCTCCATCACGCTCTCTCTATCCAAAACCGCCGCGTCCGAAACCGCCGCTACTCTGGGTTGGGAGGGGAAGCACCGAACCGAACCCTCCGGCGCTGTTTCTTCGCAGGCTCATCGTCGCCAAAATGCGATAGAGTAACGAACGAAAGCTCGGGGGCCGACGAAGCTCCGCAGGACGAAGCGAGAAATCCTCCTGCGGGTTCTGCACGTGGATCGCGATGCCTCCTTCCTTCCAGCGAAGCAGCACGTGAACGAGGTCTTGGGCCGCCAGGAGAGCATCCTGAATCACGATGACCTGGCTGATCCCTCGGGAAGCCAGGAACCGGGCCGACGGAAAATCCTGCGGGAAGACCATCCAGCGATTGTCGTACACGCCGGGGGCCGGCTTGTTCTGACCTTGCAGCCGGCGCGAGTCCAGCAAAAAGGCGGGCGGATTGTCCCCCGCGATCGCATTTCGCACAGACTCCGGCGGCGCGACCGAGAGCATCTTCACGAGGGCCGACACGTCGGTCAGAACGCACTTCTCCGACGACACCCCCTGCCTGCGACCGGAAGTCGTGTTGTACAGGGGAACGGGTCGATAGCCGTCCCTGGCAAGATCGAATCCTGCCGCCAGAGAGCGGACGCCCGCCAGATCGACCACAATCGCGGTATCCCGTCTGGTCCCGATGCCGCACCGCAAGCCGGACTCGTACTGCACCTCCGAGGGAGGCAGCGGCTCTTTCTGCTCGTCGATTTCAGCGAACAACACCGGCTTGACCCAGGGCGACCATTCGTCCTGAACAGGCGCCCAGATCTCATATAGTTCTCTTCCCGTCATCCACGCTCTCCCAGGACAACTACCGAGGTTTCTTTCGCTTGGGTCTTCCGATCCGCGGAGACGTCCGAACCGATCAGGACGGCAATCTCCTGTGCATGACTATTGATCAGGGGCACAGAGGCCGCTCGCCCATACAGCCCACACGCCTTCCCGTCCACTACGAATACGCCCACGCATGGATAGAGGTTTTCGTTGCCTCCGACAGCAGGGACCGCTTGAAAACGTCTCTGGGCCGCCCAGAACCCGGGATACTTGGCTGCGTGTCGGGCGATTTCGCGCCACTCTTTGTCGGCCGTGACGCCTCGAATGCCGATCCACTCGCCCACACGTCCCAGAGCGGGCTTCAGGACCCAATCGTCGCCCTTGCGCCAATCGACCTCGCGAGGATCGCAGGTCTGCGGCAGGAGGGCCTTCCACGTTGGCAGAGGCGTCGTGAGCCGGTCCCAGACCAGGGGAAATCTCTTGCTCTGCGAGATCAGCGCGTAGCCGGGATTGCTCTGCGGCACAGCGGCGCCGTGGAAGTATCGCTGCCACGCGTTTCGTCGCGGGATGTTCAGGAGCCACTCGGCCGGGAAGAACCGCACGATGCCGTCGAACTTCTTCGCATCGACGGCGGATCGGGGGATTCCATCCACCCAGACGAGATCCGCAGGGCTGACCAACTCCGGCACAAGCCCCTCGTCCGCGAACCGCTCTGCGAGAAAGACCATCACCTGCCGATCGTCGGTGTAGGCCGTGGCGTGTACGAAGGCGACGCGAGCCCCCCTTCCCAGCGAGGAGGCCACCGCTTGGGCGTAGAGCCTGCCGACATCCGGCGCCGCGAACGTGCCTGGATGGCATTTGCAGGCAAGCTCCGCAAAGGCGCACGATTCGATGAACCCGCCGGGCACGTCGGAGTTGGCCTCGGAGATCCGCCAACCTTCTTCGGTGAAATGGAAATCGAACCGCATGACTCTGGCCATCGCGGTGGCGGGTGCTTGGCGTGCAGTCCGCGTACAGGCCTTCTGCAAACGCCGGCCCAATCCCAGCATCCGGCACAGATCGGGTCTGCCCAGAATCTCCTCTTCCGCGGCCAGCGCCTCGGCCCAGAGTTGTTCGGACTGACGGCGCAACTGGTCCCAAGCCGATCCGTCGAGCACCAGAACTCGACGGCCGATCGAGTCGATGTCCTCGAACTGGCTATCCCACTTGTGGTGGTCGAAAATCATTCGCAAACGCAGTTCGCGAAACTGCGCGTCGGGGATCGGGTCGGAGACTGTCCACGGCGGATTCATGAATGTCCCTGCCAGACGAAGACATAGAGACCTGCGATGGCCAGGTACACCATCGCGACGAACAGGCCCACCAGGGACTCGCCCTCCCGGTGGCTCGCATCAGGAGACTGGACCCGCTCGACCACGACCGCCAGCAACGTCAGGGGCACAACGGGCCACGCGACAAAAGCGAAGTCCCTGACCGTGGCGGCTGCCGACACCCAATCCCCTGCGACAGCCCGTCCGAGGATCATGCCCATGGCGATCAGAAGACCGCCCAGCCGGAGCCCGGCGCCGACGAACCGATCCACGGTGACAGACTCACTGATGGTCGTGAGACGCTCGATCATCGCCCAGAGTCCGAAGAAGGCGATTGTGGCCAACCCCGTGCTGAACACCACGACCCACCAGCCTGGACCGTTGCCGATGTTGGCGCTGGCGTAACAGAATGTGATACCGACAACCGCGCCGGATGTCGCGAAGGCCGCAGCCAGGTTCTGACGCTCGATCACGTCGTCCCGCGGGCTGATGCCGAGAAAGTCCAGCCACAGGACGCTGAACCCGACCCACGCCGCTCCGGCGAACATGTAAAATGCCAGATAGGTCCCGCTGCAGCGGACGTCGTCGGCCGCCCACAGACAAAGGACGATGAAAAGCAGCGCAAGATTGATCGGAGGCGTCACAGCGAAGAGGGATCGGCCTGCGTTTCGAATCGCCAGGGTCTTGACCCGCGTCGCGGCGTACCACCGGTACCAGGCGACTGCCGCCACGACCATCGAGACCAGCGTGACCATTGTTTCGTCGCCGGACATCGACACGCAACTCCATTCAAAGAAATTGTGACGGCCGACACAACTTTTCAAACCGGCCCTTTCAGGCTCCAACCGCCTCTTCTGCCACAGAAACGGAGCTTTTGGGGAACTTCAACACAAACACAGACTCCCAGCGATCATAAGTTCTTCGAGAAAAAATAACAGCAAAAATCCCTTGCTTGTCTCCAGCGGGGTGTGGTAGACTGGTTTCCGTTCGTCGGGGGTCGTTCTGTAACTATACAGAGTTGGCTTGTGACGATAGAACAACGGGGCCGTAGCTCAGTTGGGAGAGCGCTTGCATGGCATGCAAGAGGTCGTGAGTTCGACTCTCATCGGCTCCATTCGGTTGCGGGAAGTGTCTAAAGACGAAAATCACAGGCGTGAAAAGAGAGGGGTGTCTTTCTGCGCCTTTGCACGGGAGGGGCCGCAGCGAAACAGCTCAGTACGGCTGATGATTTGCCGAGGCGACGTCGAGGATGTCCAGCGTGCGGAAGGAGCCCACGATCCGCATCTCGGCATGAACGATGTCTTCCTGTCGCCCGAAGGAATAGGCAAAAGGCCAGGTTTCGCCCGGGGCTATGTTCCTATAGGAGGCAGGGCAGAAATGCCCCACCGCGACCACTCTGCCGTTGGTGTCGCGGAGAGCCGCCTGGAGTTCCACGCCGCGAGGGGCCGAACCGACGTTCTGAACCTCTCCTACGACCGAAACACCCCCGAATTCGTTCTGGATCGCCCTGAAATAGAGGACGGCAAAGCCATCCTGAGCCAGGTAAGGATGATGGGTCGTAGCGACGTGGGCATCTTGAGTGCGGGGAGGCTTACCATTCTGTGAGGAACTGCAACAACCGCACAGGAGAAACGAAAATCCCGTCAGAACGATTATCGCGTGGTTCTTAACCATCACCTTTCTCAAACTACAACAGGGCAGACTTCTCACACCCCGTCGGAATGTTCATTCCCCGGAATCCAAAAGCCTCCAGATAGCTTATATTATCCATCTTTACACCTCCTTTGTCAAGGGTCTGTGGCCATTCCCTCCTTTGCTCTTGCCGGATATCCTGAAATCAAGGGGGGTGCGACCGATAATCCAACCGCGATTCGAGGAAGAATTCGGGATCTGGCGAAGAAAAAGCTTGATCCATGACGTGTAGATCGGTAAAATAAGTTCAATGTCGGATTCCGGCTGCACGACAAAACCGACAATTCTTACGGAACACTTTGGCCTCGAACCGATTCCTAACAGGCAGACTCGCCGAATGTGAGCCGAGTGTGAATCGTTACGGGACGGCAAGTTTTTATGCAGACACCTGGTTGTATAGGAGGAACATCAATCATGAGGTCGAACCTGAGGTCGAAAGCCTTTACGCTCATCGAACTGCTGGTGGTCATCGCGGTAATTGCGGTCCTGATGGCGATTCTGATGCCGGTGCTCAAAAGAGCAAGGGAGCAAGGGCAACGAGCGGTTTGCATGAGCACGCTTAAGCAATTGACCCTCGCCTGGATCATGTACGCCGACGATAACGACGACAAGCTCGTCAACGGCGAAGCAGGTATTCCCGCCAGGGCAGGGGTTCATACCAACGAGAGGTATTGGGTGGGCCAATGCTGGGACCAGTACAACGTTAAGGGTGGCTCGCGTCGGCCCCGCCAAGCCCAGATCAATGCTATCAAAGACGGGATCTTCTGGGTAGGAAAATACGTAACCGATATCGGCGCGTTCGCCTGTCCGACAGGTATTCGGGATGAGATGCTCACATACAACATCATGGACGGGGTCAACGGCATGCCCAGAGATGGAACCTATGTCGGCAACGTCGGCGCAAAGGGCCCCAACGGCAAGAAGCTCTGGGTCAAGAAGCGGGGAGAAATTGCCGAACCCGCCGCTCGGCTCGTCTTCATTGACGAAGGTTGGGCCACACCGGACAGCTATGCGGTACACTGGAATAGCACCTTCACTTGGTGGGATCAACCGGTGGTCCGACATGGCGACGGAACGATTGTTTCCTTTGCCGAAGGGCATGTTGAGTACAAGAAATGGAAGGGCGCTACGACCATCCAGTGGGGCCGTGACCATCCGGATTATCATCAGAGCGGCTGTACTCCCGTCACTGATGAGGATTGGGATGACCTTCGGTTCATCCATAAAGGCTGCTGGGGTCAAATACACCCCAGTTTCCCCCGGCAGTAAGCGACCCCTCTACGGATTTGTCCGAATCAGCTAAAAATTCAAGTTCCCATCCGAGTCTGCCTCGGATGGGAATTTTTTTGTCCTCAGTTTTTTGGATTTCTTTTTTCCCATATCGATTCGGGATCAATAAAGCAGGCATTTTGAGTGCGCCAAGAGAAATAACCCTCCTAACCCGATCGTCAATTACGGCAGGATGCATAGAACAGAAAATCGCAAGGGTTCCCGCCATCCTTTCTTCGGGTCTCTTCGTCGTAGACCTCCTGGGAAAAGTCCAGGAAAAAACACTCAAGCGTTGTTACCCTGACAGCCGATGCCTTCTGATGACAAGTGAATAGGGTGGCTCGAAGCTGAGACCGGCAAGGCCCGCTTAACCAGAGCTTGTGTCGTCGGACGGCAGCCCGCGCAGTTACGTCGGGCAATCGTGCGGACAGCCCACAAGAGGCGGTTAAGAGCTAAAGAACGAGCCACTGACAGTTGGGTTGGGCCCCGAAGCATGTCTTTCCGCGTTTGGGGACCCGGTCGTGCCCCTGTGAAGTAGCAGGCGAGTATTACGACAAGGGATTTGAGAAAACCAAATACTCTCGCACTGCCGTCGCAGGGGCTTTTTCTGTATCTTCCTCTCCCCCTTCCCCTCCTCTGACCATCAGACCGGTAAAATCCCTTCGCCCCAGGCAAACACGAAGGTCGGTCTTTGCATACGCCTCGTCCCTGCTATAATACGTCCAGCAACGACGACAATCGAGCGACACCCCCTTAATCCGGAGGTCGGGCATGCAAACGAACTTGCAGCGACGAACGTTTTTGAAACAGACCGCTGGAGCGGCCCTTGGGACACTGGACCTACCGTTGTTCATTCCGGCCCGCGTGATGGGAACCGCAGGCAATACGCCGCCCAGCGAACGTGTCACCATGGCCTCCATCGGCTGCGGCGGCATGGGCACGAACAATCTACGGGCCTTCCTCGCCCAGCCCGATGTTCAGATCCTGGCGGTCTGCGACGTCGTGACCGCCAGCGACGAATATGGGCACTGGTACAAGCAGGGATGGAATGGGGCCTGGTTCGGACGCGAGCCCGCGAGGAAGATCGTCGAGGCAGAGTATGCCCAGAAGAACCCCTCAGGTAACTACAAAGGCTGCGCCGCCTACGTCGATTTCCGCGAGGTCATCGCGCGCAACGACATCGACGCGGTCTGCATCACCACGCCGGACCATTGGCACGCGATCCCGGCCATCATGGCCGCAACCGCGGGCAAGGACATCTATTGCGAAAAACCCCTGAGCCTGACGGTCGCCGAGGGCCGCGCGATGGTCGAGGCTGCACGACGATACAACCGGGTTTTCCAGACCGGCACCCAGCGCCGGTCCAGCGAGCCGTACCGATTTATCTGCGAGCTGATTCGCAACGGCCGGATCGGCAAATTCCAGCGTGCCTTGGTCGCGATCGGTGGCAACAACAAGCAGGCACCGCCTGCGGATTGGCAGCCAATGCCGGTCCCCGAATGGCTGGACTACGAGATGTGGCTCGGCCCGGCCCCGTGGGCTCCCTACCACAAAGACCGATGCCTGTACACCTTCCGTTTCAACCAGGACTACTCCGGCGGCCAGACGACGAACCTGGGTGCCCATGGGATCGACATCGTCCAGTGGGCCAACGGAACCGACGAGACCGGCCCGATCGAGATCGAGGATCTGGGCGGCGAATTCCCCTCGGATGGGCTGTTCACCACCGCCACGAAGGTCCACTTCCGCGCCCGCTACGCCAACGGCTTGGAACTGATCTGTCGGACCCAGGAAAAGGAACTCTACCGCTACGAAGGATCGGAGGGCTGGATCCAGATACCGACGTATTCGAATGACTGGACCTGTTATCCCGAATCGCTGAAAACGACGGTCATCGGTCCCGACGAGATCCGCCTATATAAGAGCAACGACCATCATCGCAACTTCATCGACTGCATCAAGAGCCGCCGGCCGACGGCAGCCCCTGCCGAGATCGGCCACCGCTCGACCTCGATCTGTCAGCTCGGCAACATCGCCATGCGACTAGGCCGCAAGCTCCACTGGGATCCGGGCACCGAACGTTTCACAGACAGCGAGCAAGCCAATGGGATGCTCGCCAGACCGATGCGAAGCCCTTGGCATCTGTAGCAAGACGCAGGAAAAAGAACCTACCACCCTCGGGCATCCTACCCCCGTCAAAGGCGGGCGGGGTAGGCGCCGGGTTGGGGTGTGTCCTGCTTCTGCCAACCGAGGATTTGGCGGACTTCGTCGGGCATGGGAGCTGCGGAGTTCGGCAGGGAGAGGTCCTGAATCAGCTCGTAGCGTTTCAAGTCCGGGCTTTGGAACAGCGCGCCCAACGGGCTGACGAGGGCCTTGCTGTGAGCTTCGAATTGCGGGTGGAGTTTCTGAAAGTCGGCGAGGGTTTTGAACTCCACCAGGTTGCTGTTGCCCGACACCGGGCTCCAGACCAAAAGGGGCGAGGGACGGGCCGTGTCGCTTCGGACGTAGACGTTGCCGTCGAGTTGCCTGACCTGGGGCTCGGTGAGCTTGGCGGAAACTGCCCTGCTCTGCTCAAAGCGAAGGAAGGGCTTGGAGAACCGATCGCTGGCGACGAGGAGATTGCCGCAGAAGACGTGGCCTTCGCGCCGGTCGACGTCGGGACCGGTGGCGGGATGCCAACCGAAACGGTCGCCGGTGGCGCTGCGTTCGTTTCGCTCGAACGAAGCGACGCTGTCGATCAGGGTGTTATGCCAGACGCGGACGTTGGCGCTGTTGAGGATGCGAATCCCCTTGTCGCAGTTCACGAAGACGTTGCCGGCGCAGACGGCGCCGTCGGAGATTTCGAAAAAGAAGCCGTCCTGGCAATCCTGGACCCAGTTGTTGACGAAGACACCGTCGCGATTACCCACGTCGTACCAGACCCCGTTGGAGTTCGGGTTGTCCATCACGAGGTTGTCGCGGCAAACGACGCGGTGGCTCTGGTTGAAGATCTTCACCGCCGCGGGGTAATAACCGGTGAGGTTCTCGACGTTGTTGCGGCGAAAGATGTTCCTCTCCAGGAGCACGTCGGACGAACCGATCACGTACAAGCCTTCGGTACTCGTATCGCTAAAGAGCGTCTGGCGAACGGTCAGGCCGTCGCCGCGGAAGTAACCGGCCACGCGGGAGCAGAAGGAGATCGTGACGTTTTCGAGTGTCGTGCCGGTGACCTCCTTGCCGTAGGTGGCGGGATCTGCGGGACCGAGCGGCTCGTCGGTCGGCTCGTCGTTGGGTCCGAAGCTCCGCTTGCCCTCGATTTCGAGAGCGAGCCGGGCGTACTGGGTGAACGTGATCCCGCGGATCACCGGGCCCTTGCGGTCGCTGGTCTTGCCGTGGACGGGGGTGGTCACGCGGATCAGGGCGCCGTCGAAAGCGGTGATCTCGACGAGCCGGTTCGTGGGATCGACGCCGATGTAGATGTAGCCCTTGTCGTAGTCGATGTAGTACGAGTGCGGGTCGAGCTCGCCCTCCCAGCCGGCGGACCTGAGCATCTCGCCATCGACGAAAACCATATCGTTGTTGAAGCGGTGCAACGGCGTGAGCATGCCCTCGCGGTCCCGCTGCCACCAGCCGAGCGGAGCGGCCGGAAAGAGCGTCTTCCAGGAGGTCCGCCAGACGTTGTTGCGTAAGGCCCGCCATTCGGTCGCGACGCGTGTGCCCTTGAGCACGGGTCGCTCGCCGGCGTACGGCTGCATCGTGATGCCTTGGTTGAACCGCAGGCCGCCGGTGCGGTAGACGCCGCCGCGAAGGATGATCGCGTCGCCGGTCACGACCTTGGCGATGGCGGTCTCCAGAGTGGTGGGCTGCTCCAGGCTCATGCCGGCCGCGTCGTCCCTGCCGTCCGGCGCGACGTAGTAGACGTGGTTGGCGTTGGCAGGGATCTCGTAGTTTTGTGGGATCGGACCATAGGGCCCGCCCGAAGGTTGCGCCAGCACGGGCAGTCCCGCGAACACAACGGCTGTGAAGGCTCCGACGAACCCGGCGAATGGATGTCTCTCTTGCAGGCGACGGTTCATATCAACTCCTTTTCCTTGTCACTGACCCCGATTGGCACGAAGCTCGTCACGCTGAGTCGGCTTGGATGTCCTCGAAACAAGCGGGGGCATGCTGCTGGAGGATTGCCAGCATCTTCAGGCAAGCCTTGCGGATCTCCCATTGGGCCTTGGGCGAGAGACGGAGACTGAAGATGTGACGCCACTCGCGGAAATTCGCGGAAACGACGATCTCGCTGACGCAGGCGTTGGGCAATACAAACCTCGCATCCTCCTTCTTGAGGCCGCGATCGCGCCATTTGCGATACATCTGCTGGATGGTCTTCATGTCCTGATGGAAATCCTCGATGTGTTCCGGCGGCAGTGTCTCGGGCAGAACATAATCGAACTGGTCCTCATCGACGTACCGCTGCGACTGCTGCGAAACCGACATGAGACGATGACGAACGAGCTGATGCGTCATGGCCCGTGAGCAGTTGCGAATGCGAAACGTCGCGTATGCGTGCTCCAGAGGCGATTCATGGCCCATTTTCAGCAGACGCCTGATGAACGCGGCGTCGGAATCCTCCTCAATGCGGTCGAAGCTCAGATAACAAGTCCGTCCGGCCTGCTCGATCACCTTCTCGGGATCGGGCGTGATCGCGATCAACTCTACTTCCAACTCAATCGGGTGACCATCCTGCCCCATGAAACCATCCTGCGATCGTCAAATCTCTGCTTTGCCCAAGACCGCCAGCGCGGTCGTCACGTTGCCGAAGGGAGCGCTGACTGCGAAACCCGCGACGTGCCTACGGATCTCCTCCATCAACTCCCGCGCGATCTGAATGCCCAAGGCACGTCCCTGCTCTTTCGTCTTGGCCTCGCTCATGCGGTCCAGCAGCCGCTGGGGGACGACGACGCCGGGGACTTCGTTGGCCATGAACTCCGCGTTCTTGAAGCTCGTAAACGGCCAGATCCCCGCGATAATCGGGATACGGCATTCCTGCGTCGCCTCCAGGAAACGAAACAGGCATTCCGCGTCGAAGACCGGCTGCGTGATCGCGAACTCCGCGCCGGCCGCGACCTTCTGCCGGAAGCGTTCGATCTCCCGCGGCAGATCCGCAGCCACGGGGTTGGCGCCAACGCCGATGACCAAGGAAGTCGGCGGATCGAAACCATTGCCACCGATATCGACGCCGCCGTTGAGGCGCCGGACCACCCCCGTCAGCGCAACAGAGTCCATGTCGAAAACACCCGTGGCATCGGGGTACTCGCCCAGTTTCGGCGGATCCCCTGTGATAATCAACAGATTCCGCACGCCGATGGCGGAAGCGCCCAGAATATCCGACTGCATGCCGATCAGATTCCGATCCCGACAGCAGAAGTGCAGGATCGTCTCAATGCCTACGCTCTCCTGAATCTTCACCGCGGTGACCAAGGGCGACAGACGTGAGCTGGCCCGGGGACCATCCGGAATGTTGATCGCATCAACGCCGGCCTGGGCGCACTGTAGGGCCTTATCCACGACGGCTTTCACATCCACACCTCGCGGCGGGGTCATCTCGATGGAATTGACCGGTTCTCCAGCCGCCAATTTGGCGCCAAATCGCGATCGGGCCGCCAAAGGCTCCGGTGCCCTGGGCGAGGGCTTGCCTGCTTCCCGCACTTGAACAGAAATCACACCGTCGGGGCGGGAAGCCGCCTTGCTGATCGACCGGACTGCCCGTACGATTTCTCGAATATGCTCGGGGGTCGTTCCACAGCAACCGCCGATGATGCGAGCCCCCTTTTCATAGAATCGTTTGGCGTACTCGGCCATGTACTCGGGGGTACACATGTAGAGTTGACGACCTTCGATCCGGCGGGGCATCCCGGCGTTCGGCTGTATCGCGATAGGCTTGTCCGTGACACCCCGGATCAATTCGAGACCGGCCAGCATGCCCGAGGGCCCTACGGAACAGTTCAGACCCACCGCCGCCACAGCTTGCTCCTTGGCGATTCTCGCGATCGCATGGTCGATCCGCTCGCCATAGACCGTTTCGCTGTTCTCGTTGACCGTCATTTGCGCGAGGATCGGGAGATCGCCCAATCCCGCGACCGAACGGATGGCGACCAGCAACTCCTCCGGATTCGAAAAGGTCTCCAGAATCAACAGATCCACCCCCGCTTCGACCAAGGCCCTGCCCTGCTCCTCGAACATCTCTCCCGCGGATGCGAATGTGATCGGGCCGTGCTCGGTCAGTTCGCAGCCCAGCGGCCCGATCGAGCCGGCCACCAGAACGGAGTCTTTCGCAGCATCCCTGGCGATCCGAACGCCGGCGCGGTTGATGGGGACGACTTCGCCCGCCAAACCGAACTTGGACAGCTTCAGCCGGTTGGCGCCGAAGGTGTTGGTCTCGATAAAGTCCGCGCCGGCCTCGACATAACTCTCATGGACCGCTCGGACCATCCTGGGATCGGTCTGGTTGAGTTCGTCGAAACACCGGTTGAGGAAGACTCCCTGCTGATACAGCATTGTTCCCATCGCGCCGTCGCCGACGAGAACACGCTGCAACACCTGTTGCTCAAAAACAGATCGTTTCAAGTTCTCCATTCCTCAGACTGAATCCGTTTGAAAAACATTCCGAAAAATAGCGGCAACCAACCAGCGATGCAAACATTTTTAGACTTCCAGACGCGCCGTCCCCTGTGTGAAAAAGACCACGATGCTTACCCGCCTGAGGGATACCGAAGTCCGAAAATGTCATTTTCCGGCCTCTCCTACAATCCTCACAGACGATTCAACCCGTCTTATCGGACGATACATCCGCAAATCCTTTCCGATCCGGCACGAACCCTATGCAGCCGGATACCGAAGCTCCTCTTTGGCTTCGTGCGAAGGCGAACACACATTAAGATGGCATAACCATTGACTCGATAAGGGTTAATATGGTATACTTAGGAAGAATTGGCAATATCGCAGATTTGGGTTCCCTCGGGCAATCATCTTATGCTCTAGATGGAATTGTCCGCGACGGGCGACCGGCGACGCCGTGCCTGCGAGGTCATGTTGACCGGTGACGGCCAACCGTAGAGGGATGTTTGCAACAGGGAGGAAGGGGTGTGAATCAGGAGTTGCGATAGCGATATCGTTGACATGTCGCGAAGCTTGCCTCCTTACCATCCGGCGATGTGGCGTGGATTGAAGTTGGGGTGGGACAAACGGGGAGAACAAGCTTTCGATGTTAAAAGGAGCGGTGTGATGAAGAAGGTGTGCGTGGTTCTATGTCTCGTGTCGGCGTTGGAGCTCTCGGGGTGCCAGAGTCAGGCCCCGCTGCGGAGCTTCGAGGAAGAACGGCCCGCTGTGGGGGCCGCCAGCCGCAAGTACACCTGGGACAGCAATCTCAGGCCGAGCCGAACGCCGAGCAGATCCAGATCCCGCAGTTCTCGCGACCCCCTGCTGCGGGAGCCGGAGCCTCTCCCGACGCCAACCAGAACCCAAGTCGCGACGAGGGAAATCGAGCCGGCGGCCAGTGTGACACCGTCCCGTTCAACTTCGCGCGTCACCGGCGCCGGGCCAACGACGACACAACCCGAGCTCATAACCGCCTCCGTGGACAGTCTCCAACCGGTGGCGTCTCGATCCGCTGTGGTCTCGTCGTACGACAGAGCCGCCCGTACCGAACGGGGACTCGTGGCCGTTGATGAAAGCGCCAACAGTGGCAATCTCTCCCTCACGTATCCCAGGCCCGACTACGGCATCATCCAGGTTGACAAGACCATGCCGCAAGAAGTGCGGCTGAACACCCCCTTCACCTATGTCATCCGCGTAACCAATCTCACCGAGACCATGCTCACTGAAATCACAATCACCGAGACGCTCTCGCGGGATTTCGAGTTCAAAGGCGCCGAACCGACGGGCCGATCCGAGAACGACCGGCTGATCTGGGAGATCCCGTCTCTGGGTCCCAGGGCCACCAAGAGCATCAAGGTCTCCGGCGTGGCCACCACATCCCGTCCCCTGGAGCTGTGCACCGCGGTTACCCACACCACTTTTGGCTGTTCCCAGGTGAAGGTTGTCGAGCCTTCGCTGGAATTGGTTATGAATGCGCCGCCCGAGGCCCTGTTGTGTGAACCCATCCCGGTGGAGTTCGTGGTCACGAACACAGGAACCGGTGTGGCCGCGAACGTTCAGGTCGTCGATACCCTCCCGGCCGGGTTGCAGACCACCGACGGCAAAGGCAAGGTTACGCTGGAAGCCGGCACCTTGGCCGCGGGCGAATCGAGACGGTTCTCAATCAAGCTCCGTGCCACTAGGGTTGGCACGTATGTCAACAAGGCGACCGCCAGTTCTGCCTCCGGTTTGACCGCGGAATCCGAACCGGTCTTGACGAACATTCGCCAGCCGGTGTTGACGATCACCAAGACCGGCGCCAAACGGCAGTATCTGGGGCGCTCCGTCACCTACGATCTTACGGTCGCCAACAAAGGCGACGGCCCCGCACAGAACACGATCATCGAAGACATCATCCCGCCGGGCGTGACGAACATCGAAGCCACCGCCGGCGCCCAGTTCGCCGGTTCCAAACTGGTCTGGGAACTTGGCACGCTCGAACCCAACACTTCCAAGAGCGTGAAGGTGTCTTACACGCCCACCCGGGAAGGCGAGTTAATGGCCACTGCGACCGCGAGTGCTTACTGCGCCGAACCCGTGAGCGACTCGATCCGAACGGTTGTTACCGGCATCGCCGCTTCGAGACTGGAAGTCATCGACACGGAAGATCCGGTGGAAGTCGGGACCAACACTACCTATGTCATCGAGGTCGTGAACCAAGGTTCCGCAGCCGACACCAATATCCGCATCAGCGCGGTCTTGGACGACAAGCTGCAGTATGTCTCCTCCGCCGGCGCCACGGCCGGCTCGGTCCAGGGCAAGACAATCAGCTTCGCCCCGCTCCGCACGCTCGAACCCAAGGGCAAGGCCACCTGGAGAATCGTAGTCAAGGGCGCCATTGCCGGCGATGCGAGACTGAAAGTCACGATGCACACCGACCAGCTCGCACTGCCGGTGGAACAGACCGAAGCCACGCACGTCTACCAGCAGTTCGGCAACGGGAACTGACAGAGACAATCGACGCCGCGGTCTCCAAAGGCCGCGGCGTTTTCATGCGCCCCCAGCCGCCGAGGGCGAGGCCCGAGCGCAGCGTCGTCGCACATACCTCTTCGAATGGCCGTCCTGTGGCGATCCGAATCGCTGTCCAAGCCCCCTTACAATTCCCTTGCAAAGTCCCCGTCGAAAGTTATATTGTTAACCTGACCCAGAGGTTACCTGACGTCCCTGGTAGGGGAAGTGTCGCAGGGACTTCAACCGGGGGATCCCAGTGAAGGCCGCGATGCGGCGGGGCCCCAGCAACCCATCCGGCTCTCCGGGAAGGATGTGATCATGGCAGAGAAAGACGCCGATATCCAGAAAATCAAGGAACTGATCGAGATCATGAAAGAGAACGATCTGGTCGAGATCGATATTCAGCACGGAGACGACCGTGTCTCCTTGAAACGGTCTCAGCCTCAGCAGATGCCGACCATGAGCCCGATAATGACTGCGATGCCGGCGGCGGGCGCCCCGGTTCTGATACCTCAGGGCCAGGCGGGCGGACCAATCCCAGGGGCAGCCAAAACCGAGGGCTTGCTGGAGATCAAGTCACCGATCGTGGGAACGTTCTACGAGGCCCCCAGCCCCGATTCCGATCCCTACGTCGAACCCGGCAGCCACGTCGATCCCCAATCCGTGGTCTGCATCATCGAAGCCATGAAAGTCATGAATGAAATCAAGGCCGAAGTCACCGGAACAATCGTCGAACGGACCGTCAAGAACGGGCAGGCGGTCGAGTACGGCCAAGTGCTTTTCAGAGTCCGGCCCGATTGAGCAACGAAAAGGCAAAGGTAAAAAGGCAACAAGTGAAAGGAAGGAACCGTAATTTGCCCCGAACCAAGGCTCTTTCTTTTGGGTCTTCTTGCCTTTGACCTTGTACTTTCACAGGTGCAATCGATGATATCAAGAATCCTCGTCGCCAACCGTGGCGAAATCGCGCTGCGAATCATCCGAGCCTGTCGGGAAATGGGCATCGCCTCGGTAGCGGTCTACTCCGAGGCCGACAAGGATGCCCCCTATCTGCGGCTTGCCGATGAAGCGATCTGTATCGGACCGGCCGATTGCAACCAGAGTTATCTGAACATTCCGCGAATCATCAGTGCCGCGGAAATCACGAACGTCGACGCCATTCACCCAGGCTACGGATTCCTCGCGGAGAACGCCAATTTCGCTGAGATCTGCCGTGATTGCGGCATCGGTTTCATCGGCCCGCCGGTGGAAGCCATGAAGCTGTTGGGCGATAAGGTCGAAGCCCGCAAGCTCGCCAAGAAAGCGAAAGTCCCCATCGTCCCCGGTTCCGAAGGCGTTGTTCCCAACGAAACCGAGGCGTTGAAATTGGCCAACCAGATCGGCTACCCCATCATCATCAAGGCAGTGGCCGGAGGCGGCGGTCGTGGTATGCGCGTCGTGCACAACGACATCAGCCTGCGAGGGGCGTTCAACGCCGCTCGCGCGGAGGCCCAAGCGGCGTTCGGCGAAGACGCCGTCTATATCGAGAAACTCATCGTCGAGCCGCGGCACGTTGAAGTCCAAGTCATGGCCGATCAGGAAGGCAACGCCGTCCATTTCTTCGAACGGGACTGCTCCATCCAGCGACGGCACCAGAAAATGATCGAGGAATCGCCTTGCCCGGTGCTCGAAGAACGTGACCGCCAAAGATTGGCGGAATCCGCGATCCGCCTGATCAAAGAGGCCAAGTATGTCAACGCCGCAACGGTCGAATTCCTCTTGGACAAGGACAACAAATTCTATTTCATCGAGGTCAACACCCGCATCCAGGTCGAACACCCCGTCACCGAAATGGTCACGGGCCACGATCTGATCAAGTGGCAAATCCGAATTGCCGGCGGTCAGCCGTTGAAGCTGCGTCAAAAAAGCATCAAACACCAGGGTGTGTCAATCGAATGCCGCATCAACGCCGAAGACCCGGCCAATAACTTCTCCCCCAGCCCCGGCACGATCACGCAGTTCATCGCCCCCGGTGGCAACGGCGTTCGCGTGGACACGCACGCTCACCAGGGCTGGACAGTCACACCGAACTATGATTCGCTCATCGCCAAGCTCATTGTCCACCAGAAAACACGAGGCGAGGCGATTGCAACCATGCGTAGAGCTCTGCAGGAATTCGTGGTTCAGCCGATCAAAACGACCATCCCGGCCTGTCTGGAGATCCTCTCACACAACCTTTTCGTCAAAGGCAAGGTCGACACAGGCTTTGTGGAACGCAATCTCTAGAAGAGCTCCCTTTCCTCCGAATCACTCGATCGCCCATCGGACCGATGATGGGCGATCGAGTTGCCGCTTGGAGCCTGGCCCCCGACACGAAGATCCTTTTGCACAAATCGGGTGCGAAAACCTCAACGTTCTAATGCGACCTGATCCTCGTAGGTTTCGCGTCTGCGGATCACACGGAAGCTGTCGCCTTCGACGAGAACCTCCGCCGCGCGGCCACGGGTGTTGTAGTTGCTGCTCATCGTAAAGCCGTAGGCCCCTGCCGTGAAGACCGCCAACAAATCGCCCCGTTCTACGGGAGGAATCGACCGGTCCTTGGCCAGGAAATCCGCACCTTCGCAGATGGGTCCGACAACGTCGACCACTTGGTTTCCTTCGATATGCAGATCCTTGTTACGCGTTGCCGGCACAAACCGCTCTTCCGTCCTGACGGGCCAGATGAAGTGGAACGCCCCGTAGAGTGAGGGGCGAATCAGGTCGTTCATTCCTGCGTCGACGATGACGAACTTCTTGTTGCCCCCCTGCTTGGTATAGAGAACCCGCGTCAACAGGATCGCGGCGTTGGCGCAGATGGTCTTGCCGGGTTCGAGGATGAACTTAAGTCCCTTGCCTCGGATCAAAGGCACCAGTCCCGCCGCATATTGCCGGGCCGAGGGCACGGTGTGCGTCTCATAGTCGGCACCATACCCTCCCCCCAGATCGAGCGCTTCCACTACGTGACCTTTCTCGCGAAGCCGATCCACCAGCGGGAGAATTTTCTTCACGGCATCGACGTACGGATCAATGGTCTTGCCGCCCGTGCCGAGGTGAACATGGATGGCGCACAGCTGAACCGACGGATTACTGCCATACTTGTCGAACACTGCGACTGCCCGCTCGAGGTCGACACCGAACTTCGTTTCTTTCTTGCCGGTTTCAAGATACGCGTGACTGCGGTAATCCACATCGGGGTTCACGCGAAGCGCAGCCTTGGGACGGCTCGCCGAGCCGCCTCCACACCGTTCTACAATCCGGATGAGATTCTCCAACTCCTGTTCCGACTCGATGTTGAAGTAACCGATCCCTGCCCGGATGGCCTCGACGATCTCCTCATCGGTCTTTCCGACGCCTGCGTAGACGACTTTCGAAGGATCGCCGCCCGCCTGCATAACACGGTACAATTCTCCGCCGCTGACGATGTCGAATCCGCTTCCCAGGCCGGCCATCAACCGCAGGATATGCAGGTTGCTGCACGCCTTGACCGCGAAGCAAATCAAAGGATCCAGTTCCCAATATGCCTCCTGCATCTTGCGAAGGTGGTCCTCGAACGTGCCTCGACTGTACACATAGGTGGGGGTTCCCACCTCGGCCGCAATGCGTTCCACGTCCACGCCTTCGGCCAGCAGCCTACCGCCGCGATAACGAAATAGATCCATAAAGAGAATCTCTCCAAATACCTTATTCCAGAATCATCGGTGCCTGCGTGCACAGCCGGACAGTATAGATGAATTCCTCCCGATTACAAGAAACCGGCGAGCGGAACTCCAGGTGGGCGACGTTCACGAAGAAACGCCGATGTGCGCAATGAAAAAAAGAGAAACGGAAGGCACTCCCGTTGCGGAGGACCTTCCATTTCCCAAAAGCCTGCCTGCCATTCGCGGAATCTCAGATGATTTGATTCCACCGAGAGATTCCCGCCGACATGTCACGGATCGCAACCGCTTTCGGTGGTCCGAAAGGAACAGGCCTTACTCCGATACCACACCCCCCCCTACTTCTTTTTCGCCGCTTTCTTGGCGGTCTTCTTGACGGTCTTCTTCGCTGCCTTCTTGACGGTCTTCTTAACGGTCTTCTTCGCTGCCTTCTTCTTGGCCATTACCTTTCTCCTTCTCTTCGATTCACTGGACCAACGAATCATTGGTTTCTGTATGAAATAATACTGACTTACACTAAAATTCGGATCAACCGATTGTCAACGCGATTATGTCATGATGTTGACAATGGTTATGTTCTTTATCGTCCCATGATTTATCAATCCTTCATAAATTTTTCTTGGACCATGACTCGATCGGACCGAATCCATGGTTCGTACGAACGACAGAGGGATTCTTAAGTCGGAGAGATCGTGTGTCACAAGATCTCCGTCACATGAAAAAAACGCACAAAACCCCGTAGAAAATACCGTTTTCGTGCCATCGCAGTCGACCCGAACGGGTGACGCAAGATCCTCTTGCCGCAACTTCGACCAAGCCGTCGACAGAAGAGCAACGCAACAAATGCAACTTGACTTTCTGTTCCGATCCGTGTTCCTTTACCGCATGACAGGACCTGCGAAACTGCGAACGATTTCGTTCGACCGCGGCCCACAACACACAGATATGCTGTTAACAATCTATGACGTTACGACGCATTGCGCTATTCGGAGGTTCGTTCGACCCGATCCATCGGGGTCACACGGGCGTCGCCAAGGCCGCGGCAGAACAGCTTCAGGCGGAAACAGTGATTTTCATCCCCGCCAAGTGTTCCCCCCTCAAGAGACTCTTCCCTCACGCCGGCGACGAAGACCGGCTTAACATGGTGACACTCGCCACGAGGGAAGACAAAATGTTCGCGGTCAGCGATTGCGAACTGAGGCGCGCCGCGCCGAGCTTCACGATTGACACGGTGCGACTGTTTCAAAGAGACTACGGTCAAGACGTCGAAATTCACTGGTTGCTCGGCGCCGACAGCGTCAAAGACCTCATGCATTGGCACAACATCGAAGCGCTGATCGACGAGTGCCATCTGACGACCATGCAGCGAGCCGGGTACCCTCCGCCGGATTTCGATCGCTACGAACCCCTCTGGGGGCCGCGACGTATCGCCAAATTGAAGTCCGACGTGGTGGCGACACCGTTGATCGACGCCAGCAGTACGGAAGTCAGAAGGCGATTGGCGGCGCAAGAAGACCCCGGCGAGATGCTTCATCCCGACGTAGCCCGCTACATTCGGGAACACCGTTTATATCGACAGTGACTACTGCGAGCGAGCCTGCCCCAACAGCCAGTCGTACCAGTTCTGCATGCCTTCGCCCGTCTTGGCCGATACGGGGAAGATTTCGATGGTTCGATTGAGGCGCCTCGCATCGGTGCAGACGCGGTCGAGATCGAAGTCCACCATGGCGCCTTTGAGCAGATCAATCTTGTTCACCAGCAAAACCTTCGACTTGGCGAAGATCCCCGGATACTTCACCGGTTTGTCATCGCCCTCCGCCACCGAGAGCACGACAATCTTCCCATCTTCGCCCAGTTCAAATGCCGAAGGACAAACAAGATTCCCGACATTCTCAATGATTACCAGATCGAGCCCTGCGACCGGCAACGATTCCAGTGCTCCGCTGACCTGCTTGGCCGACAAATGACATGCCCCTTCGGTGTTGATCTGGATCGCCGGCGCGCGCGTCGCCCGAATCCTCTCGGCGTCGATGTCCGTCTGCAGGTCGCCCTCGATCACGCCGATCCGAAGCGAGTCGCCCAGGTCGGTGATGGTCCGCACCAGAAGAGTTGTTTTGCCCGACCCAGGCGACGAGATCATGTTGAAGCATCGCTTGCCGTAGCGGGACAGAAGCTGCCTGTTCTTCAATGCGTAGGTCTCGTTGGCGCCGAGAATCTTGCGTCCGACGTCAGCCTTCTCCATCGTCTGCTCTTTCAAATTCGATCTCGTCCAGGACCAGCGGAGCGTCGGGCAACAGCTCGAAATCATCGCTCCCGCAGTCCGGACACTGTGGGTTCGAAACCTCAACGGCAAACACTCTGCCGCACGCTTTGCATCGTCCTTGCAGGGGCTTGTGCTCGATCCGCAGAGTCATGCCCTCGCACGGCGTGCCCTCCGCGACGGCCTCGAACGCGAACGAGAGCACGTCGTCGTTGATCCGATTCAGTTGGCCGCAACTGATCTTGGCGCCGACGGGCCTGGCGTTCCTGGTCCTGGCCTCTTCCAGGATCACCTCGATCAGACTCTGCGCCACCGCGGCCTCGTGCATCAGCAGATCCTCGGCAGTTCGCGTCCATAGGGCATCTGCACGATCCGTTTGCCCCCGATCTTCGTTCGCATCTCCACCAGGGGCGTATCCCGCGTGGACACGATCTCGCCGATGATCTGCGCGTTACGACCCAACTCGTGGCTGCGACAGACGCCAAGGCATTCATCCGCAGTTTCCGCGGACACCACCGCCACGAACTTACCTTCGTTGGCAGCGTTGAGAACGTCGAAACCGAGCATGTCGGCGGCTGCCTGGACTTGGGGCCTCACCGGGATCTCCTGCTCGCGGATCTCCACACTCAGGCGACTGCCTTCGACGATCTCATTAAGCGTCGCGGCCAGGCCGCCGCGCGTCGGGTCCCGCATGAATCGAATGCCCTTCACGTTTGCAAACAGGCTGCACGTCAGCCCGGCCAGTCCTGCGCAGTCGCTTTCCAACTGCGATTCGAAGCGGATACCCTCGCGCTGCGAGACGATCGTCATGCCGTGATCGCCGAGCGTGCCGCTGACGAGGATCTTGTCCCCCGCCTGAACCTTGCTCAGGCCCAACTCCACGTTGGGAAGCCTCGCGCCGATTCCCGCGGTGTTGATGAAGATGCCGTCGGCGGAGCCTCGTTCGACCGTCTTGGTGTCGCCGGTGACGATGCTGACGCCGTTGGCAGCCGCGGCGTCGCTGATGCTCTGAAGGATGCGATCGAGGACCGCCAATTCGAAGCCTTCCTCGATGATCAGGCCCAGCGAGAGAACCAGCGGCTTTGCGCCCGAGACGGCCAGGTCGTTCACCGTGCCGCAGACCGCGAGCTTGCCGATGTCGCCACCGCGAAAGAACAGCGGCTTGACCACGTAACTATCCATCGTGAAGCAGATTCCGCCAGTAGGCAGCGTCAGGTGTGCGGCGTCACTGAGCTCGGAAAGCGTTTCGTTGCGAAATCGCGGCAGGATGCGCTCGTGGATGAGCCGGCTCATGAGCTGGCCGCCGCCGCCATGGGCGAGCAGGATTCTCTCGGGTTCGGACGTCATGGGATGAGCTATTTCCTCCGGCCGTACTTGTACCACGCCGAGCAGGTCCCTTCCGAGCTGACCATGCACGGACCGATCGGCGTCTGCGGCGTACATCGCGACGCGAACAACGGACACTCGACCGGCTCGATCAAACCGCACAAGACCTCGCCGCAACGACAGCCGGGGATCTCTTGGCCGGGCCCGTCTTCGACGCCGAATCGTTCGAAGGCGTCAAACCACCTGTATGGGTCTTTGAGAGCCAGCGTGCTCTTGGCGATCTTGCCGAGCCCTCGCCAGTAGCCATCGACCGGCTCGAAGCACTCTTCGATGATGCGTTGCGCCGCGAGGTTGCCCTTCTCGGTCACCACCGCGCCGTAGAGCGACTTGAGCTCGGCCTTGCCCGCCGCCATCTGCCGGCAGATCTCCGCGAGGGCCTCCACGATTTGCACGGGCTCGAAGCCCGCGACCACGCACGGCCGCTTGTAGTTCTCCACGATCTCCGCGAACGCCCCCGAGCCGATGATGACGCTGACGTGCCCAGGGCAGAGAAACGCGTCGACGCGGTCGTTCATGCCTCCCAGGAGGGCACGCATGGCAGGCAGGACCAGCTTGTGCCCGCTGAGGACGAAGAAGTTTTCGATGCCTTCAGCCGCGGCTTCCTTGACGACGACCGCAGTCGCAGGCGTCGTCGTCTCGAAGCCTACCGCGATGAACACCACCGATTTGTCCGGGTTCTCGCGGGCCAACTGAAGCGCGTCCTCGCTGCTGAGGATGACTCGCACATTCCCTCGGACCGCGCGAGCCTCCAAAGAACCGTCGCTGCCCGGCACACGGATCATGTCGCCATAGGTTGCGATGAGGCAGTCATCGCGATCCGCGAGTTGCATCACCGCGTCGATATACCCCTGGTCGGTCACGCAGACAGGGCATCCCGGCCCCGACAACAGCTTGACCTTCTCGGGCAGAATCGACCGGATCCCACTGCGAAAGATCGAGACGGTGTGCGTCCCGCAGACCTCCATGATGGTGATCCGCTGGTTGCAGCTCTCGCAGGCTGCTTCGATCGTCTGTCGCGCTCGGTCGATCCTGTCCAACATGCCAGTCATCCGGAGACCTTGTTCTGGGTGTTCTCGAAGTTCGCGATCTCGGCGAAGAGTTCCCAGGTCTTCTTCGCTTCCTCCTCGTCAACCAGCGAAATGGCGAACCCCGCATGCACCAGCACGATGTCCCCGAGTTTCACATCAGGCAACAGCGTGGTCTTGGCCTTCCAGCGGTTACCCATGGCATCGACAACCGCCCTGTCCTGGTCCAATTCAACTATCCGCGCCGGTATTGCCAAACACATGCTTTCCTACTCACCTCAGTGGTCTTACGCCAGTTGCAGACACGCATCGCGCCCCCACATCGGTGTGCGCGCCAACGAGCGGCTGACCGGTGCATTCTAAGGTTTCGCTGTGTTCAGGTCAATCCGCGGCTTTCCTTCAGGCCGGTCGTTACAGCCCAGGCTCAGCGAATGCGTGCAATTCCAACTCCTTCCGAACCTGCGTGAGGGTGGCTTCCACTTCGGCAGCATAGTCACCCTTCACCACGTCGACGGCCGTGGTCAGGATTTGTTTCATCAGGTCTACCGGGACATCGATGACGCCTCCCTGGGCACTGGCGAGGATCTGCTTGGATAATTCCACACCCTGTTCGGCCAAGGCTTGGACTGGGTCTTCCTTGCAGAACGCGGCCCCATACACCTGCATTTGCAGTCGGAACTCGTTCTCTGCACCGACAATAAGTGCCGAGGCTACAGATTCGGGGACCCCGGCGGTTGCAGCAACATCGCCCGCATAGGCTTTGCACAACAGGATCGGCGCGGCCCAGCCGCGGGTCTGCGCTGCCAATACCAGACGTTGACCGAGGTCGGGATCCTCATTGCGGCACAGAAGCAGGTCGACGGCCGTCTCGATGGCGGTGTGCGCGACGGTAGGCAGTGCCAAGTCGAGGACCTCGTCAGGGTTGGAAACACCATTGGCGAGCAGAAACAGACGCACCGAAGGCATGAGAACCGCCGCCAGTTCCTGGCTTTTGTGGATCACATAGCCGCTTTGCGCAAGACCCACCGAACTGATATGGGCGGTCTTGTCGGCACCCCACGATTCGTTATGACTTGCGAATCCGTAGGCCAAAGCCTTGTCGTTGGGCGATTGGGCCTGATCGACAAATTTCTGGAAATCATAATGGGTCAACACCCACAAAGGGTCGCGATAGGGATCGGCGACCATTGTGTTGAATACGTCCGCCAGCACGGAGCCGTAGATCGCCTGCATGTCGGCCGATCCTTTCCCGACGGTCCGATGTACGATGTAGGCGTGGGTCGCAGAACCCCATCCGTACACCGGCGAAGAAACGTTCAATGCGAAGACTAAACCCGTGATGACCAGAAGTGCAAAACGTTTCATGTTCCACCTCCATTTACCCATTCCCCCACTCCGCCGCATCCAAACCAAGGCTATTAGAGCAAATCCCCTTGTGCGTGTCAATCGCCGTGGTTGGTACGTCAGGCAGCACTTTTCCAACATTCTCCCCCTGGACCGATATTTGTGCGACGCCTTTGAAATTGCCCTTCCGGCGGCGTCGTGAGAAATGCGGTCTATCTTGGCCGGGAGAGGAAGCCGATGGTGGATTCCATAATGCGGGCCTGGAAGGCTTCGTTCTGGGTTTCTTGGCTCTGGCTTTGGAGATCGTCGAGGTTGGCCCGGCAGAAACGACACCCTAGGACCTTGAGGTGGAACTCAACGTACTTGTGCCAGTCAGGCTCTAGAGTCCCGAGCAGGTAGGCACCGATGGTGTTTCGCTTGGGACAACTGAAGCGGTAGTACTCCCACAAATCGGTCAACAACGAGTCGGGGATGGAGTCATCCTGCATAAGGGGTATTGCGTCGCGCATTGGGTCTTGCGTTTGACGCACGCCGCATGACGCATCCCGATTACATGCCTTCAGTCTGCGGGCGACGTTCTCCTTGATCTGCTTGAGATTGCGGTGCTTGATCAAGGCAACCGCCTTTTCATCAAGCCCCATCCGTTTGGCCACATCCTTGTTTGCGATCTGGCAATAGAAGAGCATTTCGATGATCTGGAGATCGCGGAAGTTGAGGTTCTTCTTCAGTCCGTCGACGAGATCGGAGAGGGCCTCGGCCAGGGCGGTCTTCTGCATGTCATGCTGCTCTTCCGCCCGAGCGTACCAACTGGCGGTGGGGGCGGGACTCTTGACGACGTCCAGAAGGTCGGAGGAACCCTCTTCGCGGTCGCTGTCCCAAGTGTCCTGGATGAGGCACACTTTGCGGGCCCCCGCGCTGCGATAGCTGTCGATGATTTTGCGGCGGACCAAGGCAAAGAGATAGGTTTCGAGGTCGCACTCACCCCGGTAATTCGCGATGCTTCGAAGAAAGGCGATAAAGGTCTCCTGGACCACGTCCTCCGCGTCGGCGCGTTGGGGCAGCTTGGCACGGGCGAAACGAATAAGTCGACCCTGGTATCGACTCACGAAATCAGCCCATATCTGTTCATCGCCCTGCTTGATGCGATCCAGAAAATATTGTTCGCCCTTGGTTATGGCCACTCGACGCACCTCATGAAGCGGCATCGGCCCCCATGAGCCCTATCTGTCTCAGCAGACGAATGGGACACAGGGGACGGATGGGACCGGTCGGCTTCAATGAACAACCATGAGGATCGAAACGATGGCGACGATCGCCAGCACCACGCTCGCGATCCTCAACGACCATTCATAATACCCTCGCGTGGCCATGTTGAGAAAGAAATAAATCACTCCGATCAGTACGAGCACGCCGATTGAGGACAGTCCCATCCGCGCCCAGCTCATCCGAGTCTGGCGGGACTGGTGCATCTTGACGTCGGCCAATCGGGCCAGCTTCGGGCCGGAGACGTCGATCAGCATCGCCTGTCGCCAGACCTTGCCGGTCGTGGTGTCGAAGCTCTGCACGAAGCGATCGACGACGAACCCGCCGTTGAGCACGTCGGTGGTCGAGATCGGAGGCCGGCCCAGATCCGCCAGACTGCGGCCCGTCTGTCCGCCCAGCGCCTCGGTCAGCCGCGATCGGGCGTCGTCGAGGGCCTGCTGGTTCGCCTCGCTTTCGCTCGTGCAGGTCCCGCTCGATCGGGCGATGATGAACGCCCGTTCCGGCCGGACGCTGGCAAAGGTCCCGAAATTGTCGATCCAGGGTGCCTCGACGAATTGCTTCTGCAGGATGATCCGTCGGGCCATCGTGAACACGTGGACGTGGACCATTCCGTCGGCGATGCGGGTTTCGTTCGACTGTGACCACGGAGCAGTCTGTATATCCACGCCGGAGAGCATCAAGGTGACGCCCACTTCGTTGGGCCGGAGGTCTCGCAGATCCACCTCGATAGCACAGGCCGCCTGGGGGATCACACGCTGAATCAGGATTCGCAGGTGCGACATCAGCACGGGATCGGACACTTCCTGGAACAGCGTGATTCGCACGGGCGAATTGGCGTCCGCGACCAGCTCTTGCACGGCCTTTTCAATCCGCCGGCCGATGGCCTGGACCGCCGCCAATTTCGAAGGGTAGACATCCGCGTCGAATTCCTGCTCGACGCCTTCCGACCAGATGGGCGACAAAAGCTCGCGTGGAACTGTGGGGACAGGAGACACGACCGGGATCGGGCTTCCCTGAGGCATCCGGATAACGTCCGATCCGACCGATCTGTCCGGCCACACCTGGATTCTCTCGACACCATGCTCCGTGACCACTTCCTCCCATTCGCTGTGGACCACATGCGCGGTCGGTACTATGAAGAACAAGCCCACGAGGACCATGACGACCATAGCAATGATCAGCCCAACCCCAACCTTGGGCGACTTGGCGATCAGAATGATCAGCAGGACGAAAAGAAACGTCAACGGCACAATCACCATCGGTAGAATCGAAACGTTCATAGGACAACTCCCTGCGGAGGCACCGGCGCGAAGACCGGCGTCCGCCGTCGCGGCGGCCAAGACATCACGAACACCGAGACCAGCATGGCCACGCCGGTCATCATCGCCCCTTCCTGGCTGAACACGCGGAAGAACGCCTCCATCGCCGGACTGATCTGGTTCTGTTGCAGGAGATCGACGACACTCTGAAGTTCACCGTGTCCCATTACCTCGCTACGGAAGAACAGAATCGCCATGAAGAAACCGACGAGCGCCAGCACGGCCCGAAGCAGATGAGCCGGACCGCTCTTGCGCCGACCAATCATGATCAGGACGGCGGCCAGAAACAGCAGGACGCCGAACAACAAGGTCCCTACCTGCTCGACGATCCCCGGCCAGGCCTCTCCCACATCGCTGCGAAGTTCATTCACGATCCAGAGATTCGGCCAGCCCGCATTCACAATGGTGGGCAGATGCATCGCAACCGCGAACCCGATCACAAGGGCCGCGAAGGCAAGGATCTGCCCCAGTGCGGCGAACAGCCCGCCGATGGGATCGAACGGCTCGTAGATCGTGGTCGTGCTCGCGTAGGACGGCCACGAGGGCATCTGCGCCGGCGTCGGCTGCGGCTGCGGGCTCTCTGCGAAAGGTCGCACCGGCTCGTCCGACGTCGCGACAGGCTCCGGGGTCGGCGTCTGAACGGCCGCATAGGATTGAGGTTGCACCGGAATGGACGCGATCTCGCTGGGATCGCTCCACATCAGCAAGGGGCGACCATTCTTGTCCGTGAACTGCCCGACCGCGATCAGGATGATGTCGATGAGCTGGCCGATGCCGAGCAGACCTCCCGTGAAGAGCCAGAGAATCCCCGTCCCGATCTTGCCGACGTAGAAACGCTGGAGGCCGCACAGAAGTCCGATCGGGCCGAGCAAGGCCAACAGCAGCGCCGTCAGACGTTTGGCCGGGGAAATCGCACCCGTGGGCGTCGCCTGAGGCAAGTCCGGCTGAGGCTGCGTCTTGGACGCATCTGCGACCCCGAACGCCCGCGGCGGGATGAACAACATCACGAAGAACAGGATGGCTGGGAAAATGATGAAGAACAGGGCGGTCGCGGCATCTGCATTGCGAAGACGCAGCGTGCCCATCAGGATCGCAGCGGTCAGAATGCTCAATATGCACAGCAAGAGCAGCCCCGGGCGAATCAGGTAGCGATACCAACCGGCGAACGTCCGGCGAAACATCATAATGAAGCAGAACAGCGAAAGAACCAGGGAATCGATGCCGAAGGCCACCGCGATTCCGAAATCGTCACCGCGAAGCCCTGTGCCTGCCAGAATCACGAGGAACAGACCCAACCCCAGGCTCAGCAACCAGGCGACCAGCCATATCGTCGGCGTGCTCGGTTTGACGGAACGAACCGCCAGACCGGACCGGACCGAGCCCGAGCGGGAACCGGACGGGGCCGCGCCCCACGGATTTGCAGGAACCGCGGAATGGACGCCTTGCGAAGGCATGGCGGCCGCATGGGCATTGTTTCTTTCGGGGGTCGGCGACGCAGGGGGAACCGTCACGACCTGGCCCCAGAGGCTTTGCGTCTGAACTACCAGCACGATGCCGGCCAGAGTGCAGGCGATGACCACGGGATTCAGACCGAAAATGCCGCCAGACGCCAGACCGAGGAATCCCACCAGCATCGGCCATCCCAAGACGACCCGTTTGGGCCGTCGGGGATCGGTGACCTTCGCCCAGTCCACGAGCAGCATCGGCAGCCCCAGGGCCAAGGCCCGGTTGAACCACCAGCCCAAGAACAAGGGCATTCCCCGCCCAAAACCCCACCGGCTTCCAAGGGACGGAACGTCCAGGACCCCGGCCATGATGCTTCCGACGATCGCTGCGGCAATGGATGCGGTGGCGATGGCGCCGAACTTGCCCATTCCCTGTCGCTCGACATCGAGCGCAGCCCACCATTTCTGGAGGAACTTCGAGATGATGTTCGACGCGATGCCGATCATGACGAAGGCGATCGCCGCAATCTTGAGCATGCCCTCCCCATCTTCGCCGCCGCCTCCGCTGAGGAAACCCGCGCCGAAGGCCGCCGTTGCCATGGTGATCAGAGCCAGCTTGTGTCGCTGCTTCGAGCTGAGCGGGTCGGCGACAGTCGTGCGGCGAGTCTGAGCCATCTGGTGGGCCCGCTCCTTGACCGTCTTGAATTTCTCCGCCATCTGCTTGCCGATGACCTCGGCCTTCTTGGCGAACTGCTCGGCCTTCTTGCCGATCTCCTTGCTGAAGTCGCTGTCGATCGCGGCCTGAGCGGCCGCCCTGGGCTGGGCGGTGCCCTGCGCCTGAGCCCCTCGCATTTTCTGCGCGATGTGCTCCGCGACGACCGAAAGCTCTTCCGGCGCGAATTGCGACACGCTATTGCGGATGTGCTCGGCGCCGAAGACGTCCTCGACCATCGCCTGGACGCTCTGGTAGCGCTCGGCCGGGTCCTTGGCCAGGGCCTTCCGGATCACTCGGGCGAACGGCTCCTCGATGTTCATCATGTCCGGCGCAGCGGTCATGTGCTTCATCAGGATCTCGGCGGGGCTGGCCCCGAGGAACGGGACCTGACCCGTGAGCATTTCATAGAGCAGCACGCCGAGGGCGTAGATGTCGATGCTCCGGTCGTACCGGCCCGCGCCGATCTCGGGCGCCATGTAGTGGACCGTTCCGACCGTGATGGTGTGGCTGCAATGATGGCTGGTGCTGATCGCTTTGGTCAGGCCGTAGTCGCCGATCTTGACGTATCCGTTCTCATAAAAGATGTTGCCGGGCTTGAGGTCGCGGTGCACGATGCCACACTCGTGCAGGAACGAGAGTCCCTTGCCGATCTCGCGGAGGAAGAAGGCCGCCTTCTGCGTGCCCAGTCCGCCGGGGGATTCCTTCAAGAGATCCGCCAGCGACGGTCCCGAGACGTATTCCATGATCACAAAAGGCTTTCCTTGGTCGTTGTGTTTGACGTCAAACACGGTGACCAAGTGCGGGCTCTTGAGATTCATGCACTGGCTGATGCCTCTCAACTCGATCTGCTCGTAACTCTGGATCGCCTTCAGTGCGACCTGGCGGCCGCTGTCACTGACGGCGTAGTAGACCTCGCCGAAACCGCCCCGCCCCGCCGCTCGCTGGATCGTATAACCTTCAAGCGGCCGATCTCCATATTTGTATTGGTACGTGTCCATGGTTCTTCGCCGGATAAGAGTCACACGCCGGGTTTATGCTTCGAGCCTGGCTACCACCATCGAAAGCTTGCCAATCTCGATGGGCTTGCCTACGGCCAGCCCCACACTCGGATCAAAACTGCGCCCGTCAACCAGTATACTGTCCTTGGCTCGGCAAAGCAGCCGGCCGTTTTGTGCAAAGAGCGCGACCGGATCTTTCACCAGGTCGGTACGGATGTGGTTGTTCGTGTACGGCCCGACCAGAATGTCGCGGTCCATCAGGACCACCTGGCGGATGTCGGGCCGGTTTAGCCTCGCGCCGGAGACCGTCAACAGAGCGGTCGTACTGGCGGGATTGGGCAGATGGAAACACAGAACACACCGCGGCGACAGCGTGATTCGGTCCCCGTCGCGGAGCATCGTCTCGCCCACCGACTTGCCGTTGACGTCGATCGGCGTCTGGCACCGCACGAAGTAGTCCTCGTCCACCCGCTCGATTATCGCCACCGGTGTGTTCGGATCGGCCATCAAACCCAGCGTCGGACGGGCCGAAGAACTGATCGGACCGATCGTGATCCGTTGCTCCCGAAAGACCAGGAAGCTGCCCACGCCGTCGATCTGCATGACGAATTTCCAGGGCAAAGACTCGCCCGCCTGGTTCGACATCGCCCGGTCCTGCATCGGTGGTTGCTTTGCATAACGATTCGCAGACGCCACCGCGGCATCCGCCTCTGAATCGTCCGACCCCATGATCGGGGCCGCATCTGCCAGCGTCAAGCCCAAAGGGCCCGCATCCAATTCTTCATAGGCTTCCGCAGCTCGCTTGATCTCCAAGATCGCCGTATCGAGCCACGCCGCCGACGGGCAAATCAGCTTGACCTTACGGAGCAAAGGCAGCGCATCGGCCGGCTTGCCCGCTGCGACGTACAGAGCCGCCTGCCGGCATCGGGCCAACGCTTCGACCCACTCCGCCAACTCTGCTCCCTCTTTGCCGAGGGGAGCGAGCCGCTGTACGAAAGCCTGGGCCCGGCCGATTCGACCTTGCTGCAGGTCGGACCGGACCCGCTCTACGGTCTGCGACTTGATGCGGCCCAGCAGCTCGCCGACCCGACCGTTCCTGCTCTGGCCCAGACCGGTGGTTCGTACGATATCTATCGCTTCTTCGAGATCCCCCCGACTCAGAGCCAACTCTACCTTGGCGACCGCATCGTCGGTCTTGATCCGAGCCGCCTCCAGCTCCTGCCGGACCATCCTGGCTCGGTCGTTGTCGGCGGACACCTTCTCAAGGATACGGCCGCCGACCGAGAGCCAACCGTCTTCGATGTGCCGTTTCGCTTCTGCGACCTTCATCGCTTGCTGTTGAGACTCCTGTTGATTCTTCGTCATGGCCTCGCAGATCGCGGTGCGAAGCTGGGCGACATCGGACATCGTACCGACTAGCTTTTCCGCCTTGTTGCAATCCAGCAAAGCCGCTTGAAACCGATGGGCCGCGAGATGCTCTTGCCCACGCCGAACGATCTCGCGGGCCAGTCGACCGAGAAGCCGCTGGCCGTGCCGATGGGATCGAACGTCATCCGCTTGGGCGATCTCGAAGGCCTCATCCAGCCGGCCGTCGGCTAACGCACACTCAGCTTGTCGGATTCGCAGGATTAACACGGCCAGACCCTCGACATTGATTCTTGATGATCGACTATTGATTATTGACGCGAATCATCCAACTTCCTTCATCAATCATCGGTTCGGCACCGCCGGAGGCGCGACCGTCGTCGCCACGGCGGATTCGTTGATCCGGGTCTTGAAATAATCGTCGACCTGGGCGACCAAGTCCGTCTCTGCGACCGCATCGATCTGCTTTACTGGAATGGTCTCGACGAACTTGCTCTCGTGAGCTAGGACTCGTTCGGCCACATCCAGACGTTTCTGAATGTCGCTGATGAGCTTCTGCGTCTGAGCCAGTTTGCTGCTTTCGAGTTGGAACTGCGACCCCGTCGCGGCTGCCTGAAGGGTCCGGTACTGGCCGGCCAAGGCCTCGATGCGATCCTCGAGGATACGCTTTTGGTTCTTGGTCTTCTCGAGCATCTGCATGGCCGCCGCCAAGGATTTCTCGCGGGTGTCCAGCAGCTTGATCCGGCTGGCCAAAACGACTTCGCTCTCCTTGAAACGCTCGAACCGGGCCGCCAAGTCTTCCTTCACCTCGTTGCGTCCGTACGTCCGGCCGGCGAAAGAATACTCAACCCTCGGTTGTTCCAGCGCCACCCGCAGGGTCTTGATCTTGTCTTCTTCCTCCTTGAGAGCCGCTTGACTCCTGGAGATCTCCCCCCTGAGGGCCGCCACTTCGACTTCTTCCTGGGCGATCAGACGGATGTTGGCATGCATCTCGGGAATGATCTCCTCGATCATATCCCTGGCCCGTCGCAGTTCGAACTCGATCGGAACCGAGTCCTTCACCGCGGTCCGCACGCCCCGTGCCGAGCTTTTCACGTAACTGACAGCATCTTTTCCAAACAACATCCCACCCACGAGGCCAAGCCCCACTACACCCATCACGCCCCACTTTGCCCATCTGAGAATCATAGTTGTGCTCCTTTAATCCAAGCAATCTGACATTGGTTTGGTTCAGCCGTGATACCGGCCACATCAGGTTGGTCGCAGGCTCGGGGGATTTATTGCAGAGAGCAACTAGCAAAATTAAGGTAAAAAACGGCATTCTCGGACTGACCCGCGTGGTGGTTTCGACTTTTCCGCGCTGCCAACCACATTTTGCACAGATTTCACGATCGGTCGGTGAAACATCCGCGTGGCAAACGACTTTCCTAAATGAGAACGCCGCACCGGCACACGCGGGGATTCGAGCCTTGGGGTGGCCTGCCGGCGGCGAGATGTCTGCGATCTGCAGGCCAAGATGCGCTAGAAGCCACTAATTCAAGGAGGCGTACCATGAAACCGGTCACCGTGAACGACAGAGAACAGATCAAACAACTGCTGTATTGCGACGGTGTCCTCGGCGTGAAGGACAACACCTGCCCAGCCTTCAACGGATTTGAACTATGGTGGTATGATAAACAGCACGATGTCTGCAGGCGATGTCGATCCCGCTGGACGGATCTGAAAAAGCAGGTGGAAAGGCACAGCCTCGACCACGCCGCCGCGATCCTATGGCAGAGCCGAAATACCTTGTTCCTCCGCGACCGTCACCTGTCCGAAGACCAGAAGCTCCTTCGGCTCAATCACTTATGCAACTGACGGAAAAGAAATAAACGCAAAACGAAGTCCTCTGGAGTACGTACTCCAAACCGCTCGATCGGGTGGATCCGACGCCAACCATGGAAACTCGCCTTTTCACCGAACGAGTGTCCTGGCGTGTCCGAAAAGGCCGGACCGGGACGTAGGCCCACGAAACATCCCTATCTCTTTCTTTTGCCGAACACTTCGAGTACGATTCTTCCTGTCCGAGTGAAATTCCAAGGTTACACGAAGGGGAGCACCCTATGAGAGTCGTCGCATTCAACGGCAGCGCCCGCAAGGACGGCAACACCGCTGTCCTGGTCCGACGTGTTTTCGCCGAACTTGAGAAGGAAGGCATCGAAACAGAACTCGTCCAGCTCGCAGGCCAGACTATCCGTGGTTGCACCGCCTGCCGCGGGTGCTTCAAGAACCAGAACCAGCGATGCGTGGTCGAAACCGACATCGTCAACGACTGCATCGCCAAAATGCGGGCCGCCGACGGGATCATCCTGGCATCGCCAACCTACTTCGCGGACGTCAGCACCGAGATGAAAGCCTTGATCGACCGGGCGGGTTACGTCGCTAAGGCCAATCGGGATATGTTTCGACGAAAAGTCGGCGCCGCGATCGTGGCGGTCCGACGAGGCGGCGAGATCCACGCCTTCGACTCGATGAATCACTTCTTTCTCATCAGCCAGATGGTTGTTCCCGGCTCCTGCTATTGGAACATGGGATTCGGCCTGAACCCAGGAGAAGTCGAACAAGACGAGGAAGGTTGCAGGACAATGCAGTTGCTCGGCCAGAACATAGCCTGGTTGCTCAAGAAGATCCACGATTGATTCTTGTCGACTTGGGGTTCTTCTCCCGGGCCAGACGCTCACGCCGCTGTTTAGAGATTCATCGGCAGGCCGCGGTCGCGGAGGTACTCTTTCATCTGGGTGATCGTATAGTTGCCGAAGTGGGTAATCGAGGCCATCAGGACTGCGTCGGCGCCGCCTTCAACGACCGCGTCGTAGAGATGGTCGAGAGTACCCGCGCCGCCGGAGGCGATCACCGGAATGTTCACCGCGTCGGAGACGGCTCTGTTCAACGCATTGTCGTAGCCGGCCTTGGTGCCGTCGGCGTCCATGCTGGTCAGGAGGATCTCGCCTGCACCCAGTTCTTCGCCTCGTTTGGCCCATTCGACGACATCGATGTCCGTGGGCTCGGAGCCCGCCTTCACGCAGACCTGCCAGTGTCCGGGCCTTGTTTTGGAGCGCCTTGCGTCGATGGCCAGAACCACACACTGATTGCCGAACCGCTTGGCGGCCTCGGAGATCAGGTCGGGGTTCTGCACCGCGGCGGTGTTGACCGAAGCTTTTTCCGCGCCGCTTCGCAGCAATTCGTCGATCTGCTCAACGCTTCGGATGCCGCCGCCGACGGTAAAGGGGATGAAGACGTTCTCCGCCACCCGCTTGACCATGTCCACGATCGTCTTGCGTGAGCGGATCGTCGCGGTGATGTCCAGAAAGACCAGTTCGTCCGCGCCGTTGTCGCTGTAGAAAGCACCCAATTCGACCGGATCGCCCGCGTCGCGCAGGTTCAGGAAGTTCACGCCTTTGACAACGCGGTTGTCTTTGACATCCAGGCATGGGATAATTCGTTTTGTCAGCATACCGGGAAGTTGGAAGTGTGAAGTTGGAAGTACGAAGTCAGAAAGAACCGACTTGGGACACGAGATTGGACGCTTCAAACTTGAGACTTCACACTTGAAACTATCTCCTACAGATCTCGTGAAAATTCTTTAGTACCTGCAGGCCTTGTCGGCTGCTCTTTTCCGGGTGGAACTGCACGCCGTAGATGTTGCCCTTCTGGACTGACGCCGTCAGGAGCGAGCCATACTCCACCAGCGCGATCCTGGCCTGCGGATCGCTCACCTTCGCGTGGTATGAATGAGCGAAGTAAAAATGCTTGGCGGACCCCAGTCCGGCGAACAGATCCATGTCCTCCGGCAATTCAACCCGGTTCCAGCCCATGTGCGGAACCGTTTGCCCCGGCGGTACCGGCACGACACACCCTTCGATCAAACCCAGCCCCTTATGCGGACCATACTCGGTGCTCTCGTCGAACAACAGTTGATGTCCGACACAGATACCCAAGATCGGTTTTCCGCCGGCAACCGCCTCTTTGACCGGTTCTGCGGCGTCGCCCAAGGCCTCCATGGCATACCCGAAGGCCGCCACGCCGGGGAGAACCAGACCATTGGCCTTGGCGATCCTGGTCGGATCGCGACTCAATTCGGTTTTGCAACCAATGTGTCGAAACGCGTTGCAGACGCTTTCGACGTTGCCCACGCTGTAATCAATTACCACGATCATCTTAATGATTCTTATCGCATTGCCCGTAGAGAGTCAAATCAGAATGCGTAATACGAGGGTTCAGCGAAAATGGATTGCCCCGGGGTTGACCGTGGACCTATAATCAACCTTGCTCCGGTGGTTTGAGCCAGACGAGGGTTTGGGCTTTTCAGTACAGTCTCGGCCTTCGGCTGCCGATTCAGTAATACCCAGCGTATAGAAAAAAATGGCGTTCTGCGTAAGGGACGGTCACAAAACGATCTTTCGTCCGCGGAACCCCCTGGAGAAAAGTGTCTATGTGCGGGATTGTCGCGTATTTAGGAAAAAAGGCTGCTCAACCCATCCTCGTCGAAGGTCTCAAACGGCTCGAGTACAGAGGATATGATTCAGCGGGGATCGCACTGCTCCGAAAGGACGGCATCTGCGTCAAGAAGACCAGCGGTCGCATCAGCGTTTTGGAGCGAATCCTCGATAGCCCTGCCAACTGCGACGTTCTGGGCATCGGCCACACACGCTGGGCCACCCACGGCGAGCCCAACACGGTCAACGCCCACCCACACACCGACTACACCGGCAAAATCGCGGTAGTCCACAACGGCATCATCGAGAACTACAGCACCCTCAAGACCTGGCTGCGCAGCGAGGGCGTCGCGTTCGTCAGTCAGACCGACACCGAAGTCCTCGCGAATTTGATCGGCTATCTCTATTGCCATCGCGAGAATTCCCACGGTGGTTCCGACCAGAACCAGTTCGAGTGGGCCGTGCAACAGGCATTGCAGAAAGTCCACGGCACCTTCGGGGTCGCCATCGTCTGCTGCGATTTCCCCGACATCCTGATCGGCGCCAAACGAGGCAGCCCCCTGATCCTGGGCGTCGGCGACGGCGAGTACATCCTTGCCTCGGACGCCGCCGCCATCGTCGAACACACGACGCGAGCCATCTATTTGTCCGATAATGAGATGGTGACGGTCAGCTCGAACGGCTTTTACACAAAAACCATCAACAACGTGGTGGTCGCCAAGGACATGAAGGAGATCGAGTTTTCGCTCGAGCAGATCGAGCTGGGCGGCTTCGAGCACCACATGCTCAAAGAGATCTTCGAACAACCCGACTCGCTGAGCACCTGCATGGGCGGACGCCTGGACCGCCAGTGCGGCAAGATCAAGCTCGGCGGCATTGCGGAACACCTGCGGGAACTCAGCCAGGTCAAGCATGTAATCTTCACCGCCTGTGGGACTGCATTCCACGCCGGACTCGTCGGCGAGTTTCTCCTGGAGCACCTGGCCCGTATCCCGGCCGAGACCGAATACGCCAGCGAGTTCCGCTATCGCAATCCGATCATCGGCGACGGCACGATCGTCGTCGCGATCAGCCAGTCCGGGGAGACCGCCGACACGCTGGCGGCGGTCGAGCAGGCCAAAGAACGCGGGGCGCGAGTACTGGGCATCGTCAATGTCGTGGGCTCTACGATCGCCCGTTCAACCGACGCAGGCATCTACCTACACGTCGGTCCGGAAATCGGCGTCGCCAGCACTAAGGCATTCACCGCCCAGGTCGCGGTCTTGAGCATGCTGGCGATCGAGCTGGGACGCAGGCGTCATCTCAGTAGCGACGACGCGGCCCGTTACATCGACGAGCTGGCCCAGATCCCCGAGAAAATCGGTGCGATCCTGCAACAATCCGACCACATCCGCGAGATCGCGGCGGCCAATATCGAGAAGGAGAACTGGCTGTTTCTGGGCCGGGGATTCAACTACCCGGTGGCCCTTGAAGGGGCCTTGAAGCTCAAAGAAATCAGCTACATCCACGCGGAAGGCCTCCCGGCGGCGGAGATGAAGCACGGACCCATCGCCCTGATTGCCGACGGTATGCCCGCGGTGTTCATTGCAACCGCCGGTCCGCAATATGACAAGATCATCGGCAACATCGAGGAGGTCCGCGCTCGCGGCGGGCGGGTCATCGTCGTGGCCACCGAGGGCAACGAGGAGATCGGCGAACGCGCGGACCATCTGATCACGATTCCCGAGGCGCCGGAACTGTTCCAGCCGATGCTCACGGTTGTCCCGCTGCAACTGCTGGCGTATCACGCAGCGGTGTTGCGAGGCCACGACGTGGACAAGCCACGGAATCTCGCCAAGAGCGTGACGGTCGAATGATTCTTCCATGAGAAAGACAAGGAGCAGGGATGCTGCAATTCTCCACGCACACGAGTGGCGCTCTCTGTCGTCCTGAGCACAGCGAAGGATCTGGCGTCCGATGCAGACGTGATGACGGCAGTCTCTCCTTCGTTGGCCGGATGCTTCACTGCGTTCATCATGACAAGACGCGCGAACGCGCTGTCACCTCGCGCGGTTTCACGCTCATCGAGCTGCTGGTCGTAATCGCGATCATCGCGCTGTTGCTTTCGATCCTCATTCCTTCGTTACACAGGGCCAAGGCCGCGGCCCGTCGAGTCGTCTGCTCGCACAACCTCCGCCAGATTGGTCTGGCGATGGACATGTATACGCACGACTACGAAGGCTATTATCCGTGCGCCAAAGATCCTGTCTCGACGAATCCGCCGTATTGGTTGTGGATGGGTCGGGGCTGGCGCAAGTGGATCCAGTCGTACCTCAGCAGTATCGTCGATCCGAACAACCCGTCGGTTCTCCTGTGTCCCGCAGACCGCACCGACCCCGCCAAATATGAATCCACGAGTTACTCGTACTCGATGACATTTTACCACAGTCCCGAACAGATCGACTCCATCGACGACAAAAGCTTCACGTACAGCAACCCGAAACCCTCCATTCGACAAGGCGTCACCGAGGTCGCATTCCCGTCCTCTAAAATCCTGATTGGCGAGTGGCTCAGCAATCACCAGACGATCGAATCCGATCAGGGTTGGTGGTGCTGGGAGGGGACGCGAAGCTTCCTGCTCGCCGACGGCCAAGTAACCTTCCTCAACGCTCAGAGCATCCGTCCGGCCCGCGACAACCTCCCCGATGCGAATCTGACGATCCGCGGCATCAAAGGCCGCGATTACGCGCCGTAGCCTTCGGTTCCTGCCGACCCCCGCGTCAAAGACCATCCGGCAGCGGCAAAGTTTGCGGTCTTTCCGCCGCCTGGAATCGAATCATTGCCAGGGTTCCTCCCCCCGGATGACAGAAAACAGGGCTTTCTGCCCCGCAGTCACTTGCAGCGGTTTGTCAAAGGTATGGGAACCGTGGCCCGTCAGGTCGAATTTCGCCAGCGTCAGATCGCCGTGCAGGACCAACAGGGTCACGTGCATTCGCTTGCCTGACCGCTTGAGCGTACACGTGCCCCAGGCGTAGCCGTTGGACCAGAAGTGCGTGCCGTCGTTGGGAGCGAGGGTCATCGATTTGTCCACGCCGGAATAGCCAAAGCCGGTCAATGCCAGGACCGCCGCCCAACTGGCCATCGCGCGGGCGTAGTGGTGTCCGCACTCGGCTTCGTTGAAGGGGTTGCGCTTGCCACCGTCGTAGCGGTTACGGATGTTCTCAATGCACTTGAGCCCTTCTTGGGTCTGGCCCTCGTACAACATCCCGATCGCGGCGGTGTACTCGAAACCCGTCATCACTTCGGTGAAGTAAGGAAACGGATTTTTCGGTCGGTCTTTGGGGTAGGCGGCCATCAGCAGAACGGATTCGTCCCCCAGCGCGAAGCTCCGCATACAGTTGAAATGGTCGTAGAGGTTCTCGCGATAGTTGTACTTCATGATGCTGCGAAGCGTCGTGCGGACGTGGTCGCGATCCACAAGATAACCCAAGCCGCAGACGTGGGCGGTGTACTGCCCGACGAGCTGATCGACGAGGCAGCCGGCACCGAGCTGATAGTCCGGCTTGGTCAGGTCCTTGGCCCCCATGCCCACCAGCAGGCTGGCCGCGATCTGCGATTCGTCCGTCGGCGGCTGGATCTTGTGCTCGTAGTACTGGCCGTTGAACAGGTTCGCGTCGGTCCACTTGCTGCCCCGTTCGAAGAGGTCGCGACAGGTCGCCGCGAACTGGGTGTCTCCGACGTGTCTGGCCATTTCTTCGGCGGCGCGCAGCGCGCCGAGATACCAGATACCCATCTGCGGATTCGGGCCGTAATACTCGACGTCCATCGTGTTGTGCTGGCAGCCTTCCATCACGCCGTCTTTGTCCGCGTCCCAGCCGCCGGGAATCCAGCAGAACTCGACCGTCTTCTTCACATGCGGCCAGAGCGTCTTGAGCGTCGCGTCGTCGCCCGAAAGCTGCCAATCGCGGTACATCTTCATGACGCAGCCCATCTGCCCGTCCGCCGCGGCCTTGCCGAACTCCTTGACCCGCGAAAGCGGCAGGTGCACGCGAAAGCTCATCATGCCTTCGTCGTTCGTGGCCTGGGCGAACTCGATCTCGCGCATGCTCATCGCCAGCGAGCCGAACAGCAGCGCCGTCGCGTGTTCGTAGTTCCACACGTGCGTGCAGGAGCCGTGACAGCAGCCGCCCCGATTGCTGCACCCTTCGAAGCCGTAGAACCGACCGTCCTCGGTGCGAAAACACGTCTGCGACCGCAGCGTGCTGACGTTGAAGAGCGCCACCTCCTTGACCACGTCGGGCAATCCGCTCTCGCAGAAGGCCCGGACGAACCGCAGCGTCCTGTCCTCCAGAACGCCCACCTGCGGCGAGACCTTTTCCGCGACGTCCCACGCGTCCTTGTACTGCGTCGTGTAATAGTTGCCGAGGCGGTCCTCGTCGTTGCCCTTGCGGGTCCAGGTCATGCGGTTGGGAAAGTGCCACGTCAGCAGGAATACCACAGGCACCGCCTGCTTGGGCGGCAGCTCGACGCTCACCGCCAGCGAGGCCATGGGCGTGTCCTCTTTCGCGGGTTCGCGCGGGTCGAGTTTGCCGTCGTCGCTGAAGTCGTCCCAGAAGTCCAGGCCCGAACTGCCCCAGCCGCCGGGGATCCAGGCGACCCGGTTCGTGACGTCGCCCTGGGTCGTGGTCGTCAGCGCCATCGAACCCCATTGCTCGGCCCGCTCGGCGACGCCTTCGGAATCCATGAAGATGCCTCGGATACCCTTGCCCTCGCGGTACCGATTGCGATTGGCCTTGCCGCCGGCGGCCACGAGGTCGCCTTTCCAGTCTTTCGTCTGGCCCGAGCCGTCCATGCCGACGAAGTTGGGCATCACGCCGCAGACCGAGACCTGCAGTGGCTGGTTGGTCTTGTTGCGAATCACGTACCGCAGGATCGCCACCGGGATCCCGCTGGCGTCGGGGTCGGCAGGGACCAGCGGATTGAACGCTTGGAGCGTGACATCGACGAGCATCTCGCGATCGCTGAGCATCACCTGTCCCAGCGGATACGCCGCCGCGAACGTGCACCGGCGAAATCGCGGCAAGCCGTGATTGATCGCGGTGCTGCCGTGACTGGCCTCGTAGCCCGACAGATCGATCGGGCCCTCGAGCGCTTTGGTCTGCGTGCGGCCCTTGGCGTCCTTGACGAAGATCGCGAAGAACGGACTGAACGACCCTCGCGTCGGCACGAACCCCTTGGCCGGTCGGTTCATGATCTCCCAGTCTCGCAAATCGCCCCGTCCGCCCAGCGAGACGGTGCCGGTCCCGATCCCGCCCAGCGGCATCGCGATCCTGGCCAGGTGGTCCTGGTCGTACTCCTTGAGCACGGGCCACTCGGCCGCCGACAGGAGCCGGGTTGTCGCCTTCTCGACGACTACGTCACCGCCGGCCCGACCGGCCGCATCGCAAAAAACCCCCAGCCCGATCCCCAGCGCCACGAACAACCACATCGCCTTTCGCATATCGATCTCCCTTCAACGACGCGACCGTGAACTCCGTTCCGCGCCGGTTGCTCCCGAAGGACGGCCGGCGTATACGCGTCCAACATACCGCATGGGCCCCGCGATGTGTACCACAAACCGCCGCATTCGCGGCGAGCCCGCCTCTTCCCCCATCACGACACCGTCGGTTCTGCGGCCGCGACTTGTCCATTTCACTTTGATCTTTGCCTGCTTGCTCCATACAATCTCGCCACGAGTTCGTGCTCGGGCAGGGACTCTGAATCATGGAACGGCAAGTGGGTGGTCGGACTGGGATGAAGCGATCGTCGGCATGCGTCTGGCTCTGGGTACTGTGGCTGCTTTGGCTCGCGCTTCTGCCATGCGCGTTTGCCGCCATCGTGATCACGGGGCAGGGCGGTTGGAGTCGATTCTGGGGGCTCTCGTCGGCGGCGATTTCGGCCGCCGCGTGGGTCAACTGGGCGCTTCATCGCCGGGACCGGCTCGGACCGATGTGTGCTTTGATCGCCCTGGGCATGACGTTCGGCATGTTGGCCGATCTGTACGGCGCCTTTCGTGCCCTGCGTTTCACCGAGCCGCTCGTGATGATCATCCCGCTGTTCGCCCTGGGACACGTCGCCTATGTCGGCGGCATGCTGGTCCTTGCCCGTCGCCTGGGCTTGACCGGCCGGCCCGCCTGGCCTCGGACCTTGGCGGTTGTCCTTGTGCTCTACAATCTGGCCGGCCTGGCCCTCTGGGCGACGTTGGTCCATCCATCAAAAAGCCTGCCCGACATGCACGTGCCCACGGCCGTTTACACAGCTTTCCTTTCGACCGCGGCGGCGGCGATGGCGGCGGTGGCTCGTTTCGAAAGGCGATTCCTCGCCGTCGCAATCGGGGGTCTTCTCTTTCTGCTCAGTGATGCCTTCCTTGCGGTCCGGCTCTTCCAGAACAACCGGCACAGCCTCGGCGACCTGTGCTGGATCACCTACGGCATCGGCCAGATGCTGATCGTCTACGGCGCGATCGTGGGGGGCAGAGAAACAAAAGAAACAAACAGGAACAACATCATCTCCAGCGGGCTGCGGCCGTCGTGAGAACAGGTCCATACCAACCGTTCTGTTCATGGACTGTAATGCCACCGACACTGATGTAGAGAGATAGGGGTTGCACCTGCAGAATCATGATGACCTAAACAACCCCCTGCTCTTGCTGGCCCCAGCGACACCGAACCAATCTACTGTACGAGGCGTTCCGCCGTCGTACCGAAGATCTCCTCCTCGAACCAACCCCGACTCTGTCCAGCCAAAGCGCCGAAGTTGTCATCCAATGCCAGCAGCCTCTACGTCTTGGCCAAGGCTGGACTGAGGGGGCTCGAATCCAACCCTCTGGTCTGGTGATACGACATGTGGTTTCGACAGCTTACTGAGCCATGACAATACGCCCGCCAGACAAGGATCCTGGAGAACTTCAGGAATCATCGGAAGCAGTGTACCGCCAAAACCCAACTGCGCTTTTCAAATCTCCTTCCACTGGCCCGGCGTCGGAACCGGGAAGCGGCCCTGCTCGTCGGCCTTGACAGGGGCCGGACTGTCGGCGTTCAGGTCGTCCAGATAGTCGCAGAACAGGAACCGCGACTTCATCATGTCGTCCCAGGTGACCCTCTGGCCGATATGGCAGGCGGCCCGGCCCATGAGGGCCGTGAGATCGGAATAGACCGCCCGCTTGAGTTCGTTGTGCGGCTTGTCGTTGCGGATGGCGTTGATGAACGCGTTCCACTCGTATTGCCACGGACTGAACGCGTCTTTCGTGGGCGTCCAGGCGATGTTGTCCTTCTCGATCCGCTGGTCCTTGAACAGGTGCACCGTCGCGGCGTGCGTCATTCCCGAGAACTGGGCGGCGCACTTGGCGCCGTGGATGAAGGTGGCGAACTCGCGGTAGGTGTGATTCATCCGCCGGAACTCGCAGAACGCCTTGCCTCCGTCGGCGAAGGTGTACTCGATGGCGTAGACGTCGATGTTCTGGCCGCAGTCGGTGCTGCGAGGCCAGCAGCCGCCCAGGCCGTGCGCCGAGACCGGCCAGGAATCCTTAATCCAACAGCATTCGTCGATCTGGTGGATCAGGTTGTCGACCATGTGGCCGGAGCCCACGTAGAGCAGGTGAATCCGGCCGAATTCGAGCTGACTCATCAACTTGTTGGCGTTGGCGCCCATGTTGCCGAGTCCGCCGCCCCCTTCATAACGATTGGCACGAATTAGCGGAATGTCGCCCATCGCGCCGTCGCGGATCTTCTCGATCAAAGCCTGGCGGGCGGGGGAGTGGCGGCACTGGAGCCCTGCGAGGATCTTGACGCCTTTCTTCTGGGCCTCTTCGTTGGCGGCCAGAAGCCTGTGCAAACCGCCTGGATCGGAGGCGAAGGGCTTCTCCATAAACACGTTGATTCCCTTCTTGATCGCGTACTCGACGTGCAGGGGTCGAATGTACGAGCGGGTCGTACACATAGCGACGTCGCCAGGGCGCAGACAATCGATCGCCTGCTGATAGGCCTTGAACCCGACGAACTGCCGCTCGGCAGGCACATCAATCTTGTCTTGGTAGCGGTCCTGGAGGGCCTTGCGCTGGTTCTCCATCCGCTTGGGGTCCAGATCGGCCATGGCGTAGAGCTTTATCGGTCCGCCGTTGGGCACGGATAAGGCGTCGCCGACGGCCCCGGTGCCGCGTCCGCCGCAACCGATCAGGGCCAGGCGGATCGTGTCGTCCGCAGCCGCGTGAAGGTTCGGAGTCAGACTCCCGAGCACAGCCGCCCCTGCGGCGACCGAGCCACTGTGTTTGAGGAATTCCCGCCGGTTGACCTTGGATGCGCCGATCGATGTCGTCATGTCGTTCTCCTTGCATGAAGGTTGATGGCGACATTGTAGGCTCGATCCGACGCAAGTTCAAACAAGAATCCCGTCGACTCAGACAAAGCGGGGCGGTGCAAAATCGAAATAAATAGTTGGCGAGAGCCGTTTACCTTGACGTGGCGACAAGTGACGCTCGCCATCACCATCCCCCATTCGCCCGTCCGCCCGCGGCTCACATCGATGGGGCAATCATACGTGTGTCGTGCAAAACAAGGCCCGCGTCCCTTTCGACGCGGGCCTCGGATTTACACGCACTGGCGGAAGACTGTTTGTCAGAACGGTTTCGGGAAAGGTTCCGTCTTTCCAGCTAGGAAAGCGATCTCCGCCTGCGAAAGCGTACGGTTGTAGAAACGGGCATCGTCGATCTTCCCGGTGAAAGGCCGTTCGATGCTGGTCCCGTTAAGCCAGGCGCCGATGTGACCTTCTCCCAGGATAACCGTCGGAACGGCCGTCAGCAGACGAGAGACCTCTTGGTAACCGTTGAGCCACACCGCCACTTCAGTCGCGGAAACCGTAATCGCGACGTGGTTCCACTGGTTTGGCTTGACGATCGACTTGCCGCCGAAATCACCGCCGGCGATGCCGTTGATGCCGCCGTTGACTTTGCCATAGGAGTACCGCCAGTGTAGATCGCCGGCGGCCCAGCCGTCGCCGTTGTAGAAGCTGGCGAACTGAATCGGCAAAGGATCAACTGACGTGTTAACCCACATAGCAATGGTCAACGTGCTGGTGGCGGGGGCCAACATGGGGACCTTCACCGCATCGCCGATGCCGTCGAGTGTAAGGACCTGGCCCCGAACCGGGTCATTCGTCGTCGTGGCGTCCCCGACAGCGGTTCCATGGTTTTTGCCCATAGCATCTTTGAAGTCACCGTCGAACTTGTACCAGGCCAGCAGATCCATCGTGCCGGGGTCTACCGGCGTGATGAACTCGGGAGCGGAACCCTGCAATAGGATGTCGTCCAGGTACAACGTGCCTGCAGCGCCGGCGCCGTCAATGCCGATCGCCAGTCTGGTCACGCTCTTGAGATTGGCCCCAGTTGCGGCCAAATCAATATTCCAAGGCAACCACTGCGTTCTCTTGAGATCGTCGGCCTTTCCATTGTAGAGCACCTTCGTATTGTTGATCTTGAGGTACATCTGGCCGGTATTGTCGGGGTCGCCATAGAAGGCCAGCGACAAGGCCTTGTACCCGTGTTTGGTCCAATCTTGCGGTGAGTCGAAAGTACGCTGGGCTTCCGAGTAGGTGGCGCCGCCGGAGTTGTCATAGAACAGCGGCATGGCCTGCCGACCGTTCTGCACGATCGTCCGCTCGGCAAACGGCGCCTGAGGATAGCCGACGATTGAACCGTTGGCGGCGACTTCGTAGCCATCGATCCAGGTTTGAAAGATGGCGCCGCCTGTGTCCATGTTGTCCGTGTAGCTCTCGAAATCGTCAACGACCAGGGCCTTGACGGTCGAGAAAGTCCAGGTGTCGCTTTCCCATTCGGTAATCGCCTCGGCCTGATTGACCTCAACCACCTTCCAGAAATAGGTTGTGTCCAGATTCAAGTCTGCCTTGTAGGCGGGCTCATTCACCGTGTCGGCCAGGGACAAACTATTGACGTCAGTCCCGATAAACACCTGGTGCGATGCGGCCTGCCGTCCGGCCCGCCAACTGAGGGTTGCCTCGGGGGCCACATTCACAGCGCCGGAGACTGGACGGGGCTCCCAGGCGGCGACCGGTACAAAGAAGAACCTCACTTCGCTCAAGCCAGTCTGGGCCGTGAGCCCCCCCCAGTTGCTATTGATGGTCAAGCGGACGTATTGAGCCCGGACGCCTCCGAAATCAATGGTCGTGTTGGCAGTGTATGTGGGTGAACCGCTCGCCTGGGCAAGTTCAGAGACTCCCGCCAGCGGCGTCCAGGTCTGGCCGTCGTCGGAATACTCGACAACCACGTTCTTGGCACCAAACCCGATGAAGGTCTCAATCACCTGGTTGGAGTTCCAGATCAGCAGCTTGTCCAACATGTAGGGCTTGTCGAAAGCGTATTGGATCCATGCGGGCAATCCCGCGCTGGTCATCCACATTGTCGTCAAGTCCACGGAGTGCTGGTCGTCGGCGTTCAGACCGGAACCGTTGACCGTGTTCTGGGCAACCGCGCTGGCTTGGGAACTGGATGCAGTGACTTCGATTTTGGAACCGGGAATCGGATAAGCGTACGGCTCGACGGTGAAACTCCAGACACTGCCTTTGTAGATCGTGTAGTCGGGAGCCGAATTCACTTCGTCGACGCGCCAGTAATAGACCTGGCCGAATGCGAGCCGGCCTGGTTCGAACACCGTGTCGACCTGGTCCTGACTGACGAGGACACCTCTCGGATTAGTCCGGCTGGCATCGTTGACGTCGGCGAAACTCACCCCGAAATACACATCGTGCGTCGCAGCGTACTCACCCGCCGTCCAGTTCAGATCCGCCTCGCGGGAAACATCCGCGGCGCCGTCCCCCGGCTGAGGGTTGGAAGCGCCGCCGGCAATGAACCACTTGTTGTACAGGTACTTCTCCATGCTGACCCGTTCCTCGTCCGTCAACGGTCGATCATAGATCAACAGTTCACCCAACTTGATGCCGCCGGAACGGTAGGTCCGGTCGCGGGTCAACATGCTGGTTTCGACGTTGCCGGCCGTGACGAGGCTGATAATCGAGTAGTCGGTCGGCAGGACCGTGGCGGTGCCGTCCACCTTCTGACCGTTCAGATAGGTCGAGCCGGTACGGATGTTGGCATGGGTCCAGTTGTTGGCTCCGTCCCAGATCTGATTGGCGGTTCCACGATGGAAATGGTAGTTGTTGTCGTCTCCCAGGAGAAAACCATTTGTCCCGGCGTCCATCCCACATACCCAGAAGACGGTCCGGACGTTGCTGATGTTCAGCACGGCGCCGGAGGCGCTGCGAAACTGCATCCAGGGGCGGTGCGGAGACAGGGGATTGCCGTAGGCCGAATCGCCGAAATCCACGATCGGCTTGCCGTTGAGAGCCCCACGGACATACGTGGGCTGCTGAGCCTGTTCGGTCTGGTCCGCATAATGGTTGTTTCCCGAAAGGTCGTTCCACCGGCTGACCTTGTCCCCCGACAACACCAGACTGCTGGTCTTGGAGGCATCCAGCCAGAAGGTCAAACCGGTTTTGACCGGCTGGGCGCCGACCGTCGGGCCTAGAAAGCCGATCAGCACCGCAAGCATGGGAATCAGGCCCAGTCTTTTGCTTTTGTGGCTGCACATGGTAGTCCTCCTTCTCGATGATGTTTGGGTCGACAGTTTCGGTTGCAGCGTTTCTATTCACGCCCGCGTGGCGGGTGATCCGTACTGATAGGCCGGTCTCACTGCAGGGCCTTGTAGGCATAGGCCTTCAACGCGAAATCGAAATCCTCCATCTCTTCGTTGTCCTGGGGCGTCCGGTAGAACGCGAAGGTCTGCGGCTCGTGCAACGCTTGCAGATTCCACTCGGCCAGTCCCCGACTAAACCACCGGTGCATATCGACGTGGCCGTCGGCAAAGCTCAATGTGCTGCTGTTGTCGCGGTGCCAGACCCCAAACGGGTCCACCCACCGCTTGGTCTTGGGCTGGATGACCCAAGACCCCATGTTGTAGCCGCGAGGATCGCACTCGGCCAGAAAGACGATCTTATTGGCGGGTTCCTTGATGTCGGCATACTTCTTGCAGGGCCGGATCTCCCAGGTGTTGTCGAGAACGCCGTTCATGCCCCCGGCAATCGAATAGGTGCGGTAGGCGTACTTGTGGTAGGGGTTGTTCTTTCGTTTGTCGGACGGGCAGCGGTAGACCTCGACCTTCTTCACATAGGGCCAGATCAGACCTTTCTTGAGGTATTCCTTCTTGAGTTCGACACTGGCGGTCTCCGGGCTCGGAGGCATCACCGCCCAGGGTGCGGGAACCACCACCGCGGTGTCCACCTGCGGATGGCCGCCGACGAGACTGCCGTCGTTCTCATCCTTGTACATCAGCCAAGCCATCGTGAGCGTGCGGATGTTGCCACGGCACTGTACGCTGCGGGCCTGCTCCCGGGCGACGTTCAGAGACGGCATGAGAATCGCCATCAGCACCGCGATGATGGCGACGACGACCAGCAGCTCGATGAGTGTGAAGGCGCTCTTTCGCATGGCGGTCCTCCGATGTCCTTACTTGCATGCCTGTCCCGAGTTCGGCGTCCGCTCCCTTTCCGATGTGCCGCTACCCAACCGGGCGGCGGCTCAAGAATCGATCCGACTGCAAACCGGCGACGTCGTGTCCTTCAGCATCGGCACTCATACATACAGTATATTCTCGGACAGAAACCGTTTCAAGTGTATTCGATTTTGCGTCTTTGTCTTTCGAGTCTGCGATATCTCCGGTCGGTGTGCATGTGGCGTTTGAACGCGATGCGGAAGTGAACAGGGTTGGAGAAGCCGCAGCGTTCTGCGATCTCGGCCATTGACCAACTGGTCTCCACGAGCATTTGACAAGCCCGCTCGATGTGCGTTCGCTGGATCTCCTGGTAGACACTGGTGCCCACCACATCCTTGAAATGCCGTTCCAGAAGACGTCGGGAGGGGGAGGTCGCCTCGACGACATCGTCGACGGAGAGAACCTCCGCGGCGCGGCTTCGGCATGCGAACCTCCGATTCCATTCTTCGGGCGAAATCGTCACTCGTGGCGAAGGGCTTCGATCGGATTCAGGCGGGCGGCCTTGAGAGCCGGGAAGTAGCCGAAAACGACGCCGACCGCCGCCGAGAAGACGAAGGCGATCATGACAATGGTCGGATCGAAGATAAACGGGACCATTAGCATGTTCTTGAGCCCCAGGGACGCCCCCAATCCCAGGAGAATTCCAAACAATCCACCGGAGGAAGACAGCACGACCGCCTCGACGAGAAACTGCATCAACACCTCGCGTTCCAACGCCCCGATCGCCAGTCGCGTGCCGACCTCGCGCGTCCGCTCGGTGACCGAGACCAACATGATGTTCATGATGCCAATCCCGCCGACCAGCAGGCTGACCGCCGCGACCGCGCCGAGCAGGCCGGTAAGCATCGTGGTGGTTCCCGTGAGCATCCGCGTGATCTCTTTGGTATCCATAACGTTGAAGTTGTCCTCTTCGCTGGGCGCCAGACGTCGGCGATCCCGCATCAACAGACGGATATCCCGCTGGGCCTTTTCTGTGGACTCGCCCTCCCGGACCGAGACCTGAAGCATGCCGACATCCCGATTGCCCGAGATCCTTCGCTGAAATGTGCGTAAGGGAAGCAGAACAATGTCGTCCTGATCCATGCCCATGCTGTTCTGGCCCTTGGGCTCGATCAGGCCGATGACCTGGAACGACAAACTGCCCAGGCGGATTCGGTTGTCCACAGGGTCCTGGCTGCCAAACAGTTTCTGGCGGACGGTCTCGCCGATGACGCAGACCGAAGCCCCGGCGCGGGCCTCGCTGTCGCTGAAGGTGCGCCCGCGGTGCAACGTCATATTCCGAAGCGTCAGTAAATCGCTGGTGGAACCGGTCACCGTGGTGGAAGAATTCTGGTTGCCGTAAATGGCGGCCATTGAACGACTGGCCACCGGGACCACCAACGCCACCGATCCGATTTCCCGGGCGATGGCCTCGCCGTCTTCGACCTTGAAAGCGGGAGCAGAACTGGCGGAACCGGGGCCCATTCGTCGGCCGGGAGTGACCATCAGCAGGTTGCTGCCCATGCTCGCGATCGAGGTGGCTACCTGTTGCGTGGCCCCCTTTCCCAGAGTCACCATCGTGATCACCGAAGCCACGCCGATCACGATGCCCAACACGGTCAGAAACGACCGCATGAGATTGCGTCGGATCTCTCGCAGCGACAACAAAAGCGTATTCCAGAACATCAGTGCGCCTTCCCGTTCTGTTCGTCGGATTCGATTTTGCCGTCCTTGAAGTGGACGATGCGTTTGGCGTACGCGGCCATGTCTGCCTCGTGCGTGACCATGACGATCGTGATCCCCTGCTCGCGATTGAGCTCGCAGAGCAGGTTCATAATCTCTTCGCTGCGCGCCGTGTCCAGGTTCCCGGTGGGCTCATCGGCCATGAGGACCGAGGGTCCCGTGACGATGGCCCGCGCGATCGCCACCCGCTGTTGCTGGCCGCCGGACAATTCGTTGGGATTGTGTGATTCCCACCCTTCCAGACCCACGGACGCCAGGGCCCGACGGGCCGCTTGACGCCGCTCCCGGGCCGGCACATGACGATAAATCAGCGGCAATTCTACATTCTCAATCGCGGAAGTCCGCTTTAGAAGGTTGTACCCCTGGAACACGAAGCCCAGATAGAATCGCCGTAACCGGGCCCGCTGGTCGCGAGTCAACTGCGAGACCTCGAGGCCGCGAAACAGATACGAACCGGACGTGGGTGAATCCAAACATCCGAGAATATTCAGACATGTGGATTTCCCCGATCCGCTGTGCCCCATGATCGCGACGAAATCGCCTTCGTCGATCCGTAGATCAATCCCCGCCAGAGCCTGCATCGCGGCCTGCCCGGTCCCGTAGACCTTGGTCACGCCCCGCAGCTCGATCAGCGGGGCCATGTTCTCCTGCGTAGAGGCGATCATGCCTATCTCCCCATCCCCATCGTGTCGGTAATCACCAGCATGCCGGGCTGGATGTCGCCCGATGCAATCTGGGTCTTGATGCCGTCTGTGGCTCCGATGGTCACCGGGACCGCGGTCGGTTGACCGTCCTTCAGGATCCAGACGGTCTGCTGCCTCTTGGTAGTGTCCACAACCGGCTCCTGCGGCCTGTTGAAGCGACCGGGCCCCGGCAGCATCATGCCTACCAGGCCACGTGACACCCGCTGTTGCTGTTGCACGGGAGGGGAGAACCGCAGAGCCACATTCGGCACAAGCACTGCGTTTTCGACTTTCTTGACCATGATGTCGGCCGTCGCGGTCATCCCCGGACGCAGCGACAAGTCGCTGTTGTCCACCTTCAGGACCGTCTCGTATGTGACGACGCCGTCTACGGTCTGCGACCCGAAACGGGTCTGCACGATCCGGGCCTTGAAAGGTCGATCAAGGTAGGCGGATACTATGAACTCTGCATCCTGACCTTCCTTCACCTGGCCGATGTCCGCTTCGTCCACGTTCACGTGCAGTTCCATCTGCGTCAGGTCCTCCGCCAGCGTAAAGAGCACCGGAGCCTGGAACGCCGCGGCCACGGTCTGTCCGGGCTCGACACTGCGGGTCAGCACAATGCCATCAATAGGCGATACGATCACCGCTTTGGCGATATCCGTCTGCGTGGCCTTAAGGGTTGCCTGGGCTTGTGCCACCGATGCCATGGCGCTGGCCTCGTCGGCCTTGGCTCGCTCGTACGCAGCCTCAGCGGCGTCGAACTCCATCTGGGAAGGCACTTTACCGCCGCTGAGTTCACGCACCCTCTGAAGCTGCGTCAGCTTGGTCCGAGTCTCGTTGAGAGTGGCTTTGGCCTGCAAAACCCTGGCTTGAGCAGCCTCCAACGCCGCCTTCAACTGCGTCTCCTGGGCCTCGAGTTTGGAGGTGTCGATCCGGGCCAACACCTGTCCTACCTTCACCTTGTCGTTGTAGTCGGCCTCGACGCTCCGGACGATTCCGGAAATCTCGCTGCCCACTTCAACCTGATTCGTCGGTTCCAGCGTGCCGGTGGCCGTGACGAAAACCACAAGATCGCCCAGCTTGACTTCTTCCGTCCTATACTGGACCACACTGGCTCGGGCTGAGTTTCTTCGAAAGGATAAAGCCCCCACGACGACTACAACCACCAGAACCACAAGCAACCAGCTTCTCAGACGCCGGCTCCGACCGGAACCCGGCGCCACTCCCAGCGTCTTGGCAATATTGGATTCGTTCTGTGATTTCACACTCATCGGTTTCTCCATGTCCTAAAATTGTCGTGCAACCTCCCCCGTGGTCGCGGCCTCCGCCATCGACGTCCATCCGCCCCCAAGAGCCTTGTAGAGACGAATTACGTTGGCAACCACGACTCCCTCGCTCTGGCGCAACTGATCCTGGAACGACAAGAGCGATCGTTCCGCATCCAAAACGTCGCTGAAATCCCGCAGACCCGCCTGATATTCGAACTGCGCCAACTCCGCAGCCGCCTGGGCCGCGTCGGCAGCCGCCCGTAGATTTTCGCGTCGCTGTTGTTCCTGAACATAGGCGATCATCGCGTTCTCGACCTCTTCCAGCGAACTGAGAATCACCGCTCGATATTGAATAAGGGCTTGCTCCTGCAGCGCCGACTGAACTTCGATGTTCGGACGCACCGTCGGATCGAAAATTGCCCAGGAGAGACGAGGCCCGCCGCTGGCGGTCCAAGTCCGCGACGCCGCCGGCTCGCGGAGCGAGAGGGTCTCAATCCCCACGGAACCGTTGAGCCTCAGTTGCGGATACAAATCACAGACCGCGGCGCCGACCCGCGCGGTCTGCGCCGCCAGTTCCCGTTCGGCCTGACGCACATCCGGCCGGCGACGCACCACCTCCGCAGGCACGCCCACCGCGATCTCCCGCGAAGGGACCGGCACCGGCGCAGGCGTCTCCAGTTCCGCGTTCAGAGCACCGGGCGTCCTGCCCAGCAACACCGCCAGACGATTTTTCGCCTGCTGCAAACCGGTACGAAGACCGGGGATCTGTGATCGCGTATTCTCCAGGTTATATCGCGCCTGTTGCGCAGCCAGTTCGTCGCCCAGTCCTGCCTCCAGGCGCCACAAGACCAATTGATAAGTGTCCTCCTGCACCTTGAGACTCGCTTCCGCGGACGCCAGCCGCGATTGATAAGTCCGTACATCCACGTAGTTCAAAGCCGTTTCGGCCAGTAGCGAAACGAGCACGTCGGAAAGACCGGCCTCGACTGATTCCAGATTGGCGGTGGCCGCCTCCACCGAACGGCGAACCCCGCCGAACAGATCCAGCTCCCAGCCGGCATCCAGACTGGCCGAGTACACCTGGCCGCTCGTGTCGAATCCATTTCGCCGATCCACCCGGCTCGACGTGGCGGAAACCCCGGCGTTGAACCCAGGGAGCAGGCCACCCTGGACGATCTGACGCTGAGCCCTCGCCTGGCGGACCCGCGAACGAGCTGTGGCGATGTCCAGGTTACCCTCGACCGCCAGTTCGATCAAACGAGACAACACCGGATCGCCCAGTGTTGTCCACCATGAGGCCAGAACGTTCGGATCCATCGTTTCGGACGTCAGCCCTCGCGTCAAATCACTGCTCCAAACTTCCGGCACAGGCGTATCCGGCCGGACGTAGTCCGGCCCCATCCGACATCCCGCCAACGTTACTACGCCGAGGGCCACGCAAAGCCACATCTCCCACACAACGTCCATGAGATCACTCCCGTTTTGAGACTCTTGCATTCCAGGGTTGTTTTCCGACGGCTTTCGGGGCCCTGACCGCCCGTTCGCGCATGCTGCGGACCCCTGCCAAGATGAACTGCGTGACATGATCGGCCAATTCCTCCACGCCGAATTTGAACGGAGGATCGCTCCGATGCGGCTCGCCGGGGGGCTTGGACCCTCGGATATGACCGATCGGACCGAAGCACAGCCCCATCAAACTCATCTCGCAGAGAAACACATCTTGCTCTCTTGCTCCCTCGCCCAGCAATTCCCGAACGAGGGCCCGCATGTCCATTCGCAATGGATCGATCGCCCGGTGCATAGCTTCCGCCAGCAGTCCTGTCGGATTGGCCATCTCCTTGTGAACGATCTCGACCTCGAAGTTGTTCGGATCGCCCATGCGGCGCATCAACGAGAGAATCTTGCCACGCAGTCGTTCCTCGGGCGGCGCGTCGGCGGGTACCCCCCCGTCCGGCGGATGGGCCTGCACTGACCGTTCAAAGGCGTTTCGCCACGCTTCGACGTACAGATTTTCCTTGCTCGTGAAATGGTAGTTCACCGCGGCGGCATTGGCGCCGGCCTTCTCACAAATCTCCGCGTGCGTGGCCTCCCAAAACCCCTTTTGGGCGAACACCTCCGCCGCAGCCATCAACAGCCGTTGGCGGGTCTCCTGGGCATCCTTTCTCGGTTTTCGTTTCATGCAGAACCCCTTGGGTTTAGATTTCAATGTTTTATTTTAATTACATAATTTAATTAGTCAATGGAAATATTGTCTTCGCAGACTTTTTTTGCAAAGAAATGGCAATGGGGTATTCCTCCCACAGGGGTCTCCAATGGTGCCACTCGCCGCTCGGGACAGAAGAGCTCTCGCCAAAACGCTATGTGCGTCAAGAACTCAAAAAATAATATCCCTTCCGGGCGATCTTGGCATCTTGGCCGTAAGGGGTCTTCGCGACCTGTTCGGTCCCGTGGGGTCGCACGAGCGGTGTGCCGAACCCATCCGACGCCAATGGCATCTTTGCCTTCCTCATCGGTTGCTCCAGGCCGTAGCATGTGACGTTTAGCTTGTACGCCGTGACGGTCAGGCGGGACGTTTTGATCCCTTCTCGCCAAACGTCTTGTCGAGCCACCGGCCTATCGTGTCAAAGAGGGCCGGGCTGACAGACATTCGGCCGTACTCGTGTTTGCCAGGCGGCAGGTCCTGCCCCCGGAGAAAGAAGTGATCTTCATCGGGCAGGATGACGGTGCTCAACTTCGCGTCGCGGTGAGAGGCCGCCTTCAGCGGTGGCTCGTTCAGCGTCGGCGAGGTTTGTTTGTCGATGCTTCCCCAGACCAACAGCACCGGTACCCGCACGCCCATGAACGCAGGGACCGGATCATATGACAGAAATACCTGCATCTCAACGCTGGCCATCCGCTCGATGAACCCGTCGAAGGCACCTTGACGTACGGTCTGTTCGGGAACGCCGGCAATGCGCCCAAACGCCAGCACCGTTTCACGCACTTTGCCAGGGTCGGCGGCGATCGCGGCATCGGTGATTGCCTCCAGTGCCGCCCGTATCGTCGCCAGTTGGGTCAAGTCATCCTCGGGCGACATCGCCATCATCTGGTCTACCCAGACCGTCTTGCCGGTCACCCCCGGGGCGGAAAGCAAAATCAGAAACGCGACGCCACCGGGGCGCTGTCCGCATACCAACGGTGCTACGAGGGCACCCTCACTGTGCCCGAGCAATCCGATTGGAACGCCCGTCAACTCCGGACGGTTCCTCAGGGCGTCGAGTGCGGCGGCAACGTGCGTCACCCGCTGCTTGAAATGTTCTGTCCGCGGACCGGTGGATTCCCCTACCCCACTCTCGTCGAACCGCAGCGTTGCCACGCCGCGCTGGGCCAACGCCTCGGCGATCGCGCGGAACATGGGCATGCCGGAGATTACTTGATCACGGGTGTGATGACCTGTGCCGGAGATCATCACCGCCGCAGCCCGGGGAGTTCCGTCCGGCATCCACAATGTACCTGCCAACGTGGTCATTTCATTCACCGTGACCCGCAACGGCGTCTCGCCTGCCCACGTCTCCACCCCAACGATCAGCACCGCCAGACAGACAACGAACAGTACTTTTGCAATGACACATGTATTCATGAAAGCGAGCCTTTCCCTGAGTTTCCGCTGTGAAGTTCGCCCGGCAACAGCACCGGGCTTCTGCTTACCTACCTACGACAGACGACGGCGGGCGAAGTCTATTACATAGATTCTGTAAGGCTCATCCGGCTTTTGCGTATTTTTGTGGTTCCGGCACGCCCCAAGCAGCGTGTGGAGGAGATTTTCCGCTTGGAGCCAATAGCATGCAGGGGGGTCCGTGATCCGAAACACCGGCCACGGGTCACCCGCCAGGCGCGCGTAGCGCTGAATCTGGTGCACTCCGTCATCCTCGAATCGGCCCGGGCCCATGGCGTGGATCCCCTACGCATCAGTTTTGCCCATGCCGTCCGTGCGATCCTGATGTTCTCGCCGGGCGCGCCGGGTCCACCGGTGTCGGATGGTTATTGGTTAATAAAGACTGTCCAATTCCATCAGAGGCAACACAGAACGAGCAGCCAAAGGACACATGATTCGTCGCTTAGGGAAGGAGGGTTCTCATCAAGGGCAGGAGCCCTCGGGAGCAAATTCCTGTCTTTTCTTTCCGCGGATGCAGTATATACTGAGAATGGACAAACGTCATGCCTTGGTTCTCAGGAGAATTAAAATGATCATTCTGCTGATCTTGCTGGCCGGCGGCGTCATGTTGTTCCTGGGCGGGATTTTGTATGCCCCCTGGATCGCCAGAATGATGGGGGAGCAAAGGGACCGGACCACGCCGGCGGTGGCGATCAACGACGGGCGAGACTACGTGCCCACCAAAACTGCGGTGGTCTTTGCGCATCACTTCGCCTCCATCGCAGGAGCCGGACCGATCATCGGCCCGGTGATGGCGATCCTCTACGGCTGGGGTCCCGCGCTGCTTTGGATTCTCCTGGGCGGCGTCTTCCTTGGGGGGGTACACGACTTTGTCTCGACCTACGTGACCATGCGCGAGGGCGGCAAGAACCTCACGGTGGTCGCGCGTCGCTACATCGGCCCCGGCGCGTTCGTCATGATGCTCGTGCTGCTGGTGGCGATCCTCGTTTTGGTCTGTGCGGCGTTTCTCGACCTGTCGGCCACCGCGCTGACGTCCACCGTCGCGCTGTCGGATCTGAACATGGAGTCCGGGCAGACGCTGTTTCGCGAACGGACCAAGCTCAACCCGCGGACGGGTCAGGAGGAACCGTTTGCCCTGATCGGCGGCATCGCCTCCATGTCCGTGATCGTCATTACGGCCTTCTCGCCCCTGATGGGCTTCCTGTACCTGAAAAAGAAGTGTCCCGTGTGGATCTGCTCCATTCTGGCGATGGCGATCTGCGCAATCTCGATTCTGATCGGGCTGAATTGGCCGGTCTCGGTCGCCCCGGGGACGTGGAAACTGATGATCAGCGTTTACGTCCTGGTGGCGGCGGGGGTGCCGGTCTGGTTCTTCCTGCAGAGCCGGGATTTCATCAATGTGCACATCCTGTACGCCGGCGTGGCGTTCTTGATCGTGGCGCTGGTGGCGGCGGGACTTCGTGGCACAGGGGGAACCGACGCAGGAACGATCCCCATGAACAACTGGGCCGAGGGGACCAAGACGCTCGGCCCGATCTGGCCTTTGATGTTCATCACCATCGCCTGCGGCGCGGTCAGCGGGTTCCACAGCCTCTGCGCCGGCGGCACGACTTGCAAGCAGCTTTCCAACGAACGGGCGGCCCGTCGGGTCGGGTATTGGGCGATGCTTCTAGAGAGCTTCCTGGCGGTGTGTGTGGTGTGTTGTCTGATCGCAGGACTCCCGCTGGCAACCTACAAAAGTTACTGTTACCCCGCGGGCGGAGGCGGCAACGCGGTACTGACGTTCGCGATGGCGGTCGGACACATGGTGCACCAAGGCCTGGGCCTGCCGGTGGCGGGTGGGGCACTGGGCGCGATGCTGCTGCTGGAGGGATTTCTGGTCACAACGTTGGACACCGCGGTTCGCCTGACGCGATACATGATCGAAGAAGGATGGACCATGCTCTTCGGGCGGTACGACGTATTTGCATCGACACAGAATGCGAGAATCGTCCCGGCGGCAGGAGAAAGGGTTGACGTGCCGCGGGTCGAACCGGTCGGGGCCGGCGGGCTGGCGGTCGGTGCATCCCCTGAAAGGCTCGCGATATCTGCCTACGAAGGGGTTCCCACCCGCGGGGTCCAGCGGGCGGTGTTGCAGATGCTCCAGCAATACTGGGTGAACTCGGGCATCGCGGTCGCGTTGATGCTGCTGTTGGGATTGGGCAACGGCTACGCGGTGGTCTGGAGCATCTTCGGATCCGCCAATCAGCTCCTGGCGGCACTGGCGTTGTGGGTGGGCATGATCTGGCTGATGAGCCAAGGACGTCGGTACTGGTTCGCCTTGGTGCCGGCGGTCTTCATGTTCGCGACGTCCATGACCATGCTCGTGCGGCTGCTGATGAAGTATCTCGACGGCTGGAAGGCGGGCAAAAGCGGAATGCCGGCGCTTCTGATCGCGGACGTGGTCGTACTGACGATGACGGCGGGAGTTCTGGCGTTGACGGTGCGCAACTGGCTGGCGAAGAAGGAGTCGCTCTTGTCCCTCGGCGGAGCCGGAAAACAGGCGCAGACATAAAAGAGACTCCAGTCGGCAGAAGGGGTCTTATTGAAGCTCGTCGCGGCCGAGATCACGGAACAGGTCCAGCTCCGGCGTCGGCGAGAATGTGATCGGTTCGAGCGTGTACTTGACTTTGGGAGGCGCCTGGTTGGGAACGATCTCGCCTCTTCGGACGTATTCGTATGGAAACGCAAAGACGAATTCTCCCTCGGCGGGCCATTGGGTCCGGTGGGCATCTTCGTCCTTGATGTACAGGACGATCTGCATGGGGGCCTTTTCATAGGCATTGAAGGCCTCTTCGGTAGCCCGGACCTTGATGGCCAGAAGTCTGGTCTTGTCGGTGTCCTTGTCCAGAACAACGCGGTAAACGCCCTGGAGGTTTTCGCTCAGACACAAACCGTAGGAGGCGGAGACAAGACGCTCCGTCAAAACGTTTTGCATCGGGGCCAAGGTGACTTTCACCTTGGTAGGGATCTCCCGACGCTGGTCGATGGAAGAGGCCAATTCGATGTAGGGGAACTTTTCGACGGGCCCGATCTTGGCGACGTTTTGTTCCTCAGGGGTCAGGAGGATCTTGGCACGGGGACTTTGGCCTTTGGGGACGTAGGCGGTGACCGAAGAGGGATTGAAGGTGGCGACCAGGCCCTGTTCGATTCCGACACATTCGAGGGTGACGTCCTGCTCGACGAGCTTCTGGGTCTGGACGGTGAACCACTGCGGTTGACAGCTCTCGACGGTCAGCCCGAGATTGCGGAAGACATCGCTCTTTCGCAGGAAGTCCAGGACGTTGACCCTGTGCGCCTGAGGCGAGGTCAATCCTTCCTGCTCGGGCACCAGGAACAGGTTCAAGTCGAGAGCGCCCCGGTTCTTGCGGCCCTTCACCTCCGAAATACGGGCGGCCGGCCCCTTGAGAACCACCGAGTCCAACGCCGCGGTCGTCTGCAGGTTCGGATCCGCTCCCTCGACGACGAAGTTGACCCAAAGCGACGGATCGGCGGACTTGGCCACCTTGATCCGAACGTCAGACAACAGAAACCGATCATCCTGTGACAAATCGGACCACACCCAGATCAGCGCCGTCAGGAAGACGACGATCGCTATTTTGCCGGGTTTGAGTCTCTTGAACATCGGTCCCTGCTTTATTCCACGTTGTGACGTTTGAGCAATCGTCCCATCAGGGGCACATGCCCTTCGACCACATCGCCCACGAGATGAGAACGCACCTGGGATTCCGTGACGTTGCGGATCAGCTTGCCGTCGCGGGCGATGGAGATTGCGCCTGTCTCCTCGCTGACGACCAGACACATCGCATCGGACCCGGCGGTAATGCCCACCGCCGCCCGGTGTCGCGAGCCTAATTCGACGCCTGCAACGCTGCCGGCCTCGGCCAGCGGCAACTGAACGCTGGCCGCCACAATCCGATCACCTCGCACCACCACCGCCATGTCGTGCAACGGTGTGCCGGGATAGAAAATCGTTTTCAGCAAGTCAGAGGTGACCCTCGCGTCCAGGCGGACACCGGTCTCGATGAACTCCCCCAGGGCAACCTGCCTCTCGATCACGATGATCGCTCCAATCCGGGCGGCGGACAGATCCGTCACCGTCGTAACAAGCTCTTCCACAGTCCGCGAGAGTTGGTGCGAGGCGCCTGCCCAGATTCTGGGTTGACCGATCTGGATCAGCACGCGTCGAATCTCCGGCTGGAAACCCGCCACCGCAACAATCATGATCCCGATCAGGAACCCCCGGTAAAGGTATTGGAGCCGGTCAAAAGGTAAGTGCGCGACGATGAGGTTCAGGACCAGAACGCCGGAGACGAGGATGAAAATGACACCGCGAAAAAGTCTCTCCCCGCGGGTACCTTCGAGGAAATCGACCACCCACCAGATCACCAGACCGATCAGAAGCAACTCTACCAGGACGACCCACCATTCGTAATGCGAGATCCGGTTCAGATAGTCCAGCAGAGTATACACCGATTCAAACCCCTTCCATGGGTCTGGAGGTCAGGTTGTCACGATGGCTACGGAATTCTCTTGTCGGTCAGCCGGCTGGGCCGGTCGAGTAACAAGGCCTTGTCCATGTCTGAACGCATCATCGAAGCATTCAGACGCTGGATGCGATCGTGCCGCCGACTGACCTCGGCACGGGTTTCGCCTGGTTGCCCGCTTCCGCAACCCGCCAGCCACGTCACCAGCGTACACATAAGCACTAGTGCGAAAAAGCGCAAATCTAGACTCCTGCGACACTTTTTCCTATTTTCTACAGTCGTCACGCTTTTCATCGTTCCCCTTTACGAAAATCCATGATAGCTGCGCCGTTTCGCAACAACCCACGCATGGTCTAACCCTTGCAGCCATTCTTAGGGGTGGCGCAAAGCCCGCCCCAACATAGAGTTAATTATAACGGACCCAGTCGCCACTGTCAAGAGCCCATGCCCCTTGGAGAATGCGATAATTTGCCCGAAATTGCATTCCGCACCATTCCATCCGAAGGTACAATCCGCTCTGCAAGGCGTCGGCACCCCCCCAGGACTGGCGCCCCCCGACAAAACTTTCGATAGGTTTCGACATTCCAGGAGCAGGTCATGAAAACCCCATCCCACAAGAAACCACTCACCGGCCGACAGCGAGTGTTATGTGCCCTGAACCACCAACCCACCGACCGCGTACCCGTCGATCTCGGGGGAACCCCCTGCTCCGGCGCACAGGTCAGCGTGGTCGCCAAATTGCGACGAACGCTTGGCCTTGACAAGCCGGGCGACCGTGTCCGAGTAACCGAGCCATACCAAATGCTCGGGGAAATCGCCGCCGACCTCCGCCAAGTCCTGGGTATCGACGTTGTCCATCTGCCCAATCCCAAGAATATGTTCGGCTACGCAAACGCCGGATGGAAACCCTGGACCACATTTGACGGAACGGAAGTCCTTGTTCCAGGCGACTTTAACACTGATCCTGAGCCCGACGGATCGATCCTGATGTACCCCGAGGGAGATCGCTCGGCCAAGCCCTCCGCCCGCATGCCCAAAGGCGGTTACTACTTCGATTCGATCATCCGCCAGAAACCTATCGACGACGCGAAACTCAATCCTGAAGACAACTTGGAGGAATTCCAACCGATCGACGAGAACGCCCTTCGCCACTACGAGCGACTGGCCGATGACCTCTATACCCATACCGACCTAGCCATCGCCGCCGGTTTCCCCGGGACCGCTTTCGGCGACATCGCCTTGGTTCCCGGCCCCTGGATGAAAGACCCCAAGGGCATCCGCGACGTCGAGGAATGGTACATCAGCACGATCACACGTCGAGAGTATATCCGCGAGGTCTTCGCCCGCCAGGCCGAGATCGCCATCGAAAATCTCGTCCGCATCCACCAGGCTGTGGGCGACAAGGTCGCCGTTGTCTTCATGGACGGCACCGACCTCGCCTCGCAGAACAGCCTGTTCTGCTCGCCCGACACCTACCGCGACCTCTACCTTCCGCATGCCAAAAAGGTCAACGACTGGGTGCACGCCCACACGAAGTGGAAGACGCTCAAACACTGTTGCGGCGGATGTGAACCCCTCATCGATGGTTTCATCGACGCCGGCTATGACGTACTGAATCCGGTCCAACTCTCGGCCAAAGGTATGGACCCCACAAACCTCGTCGACAAGTACGGCGACCGGATTGTGTTCTGGGGTGGCGGCGTCGACACCCAGCAAGCCCTCCCCTTCGGCACACCCGAGGAAGTGAAGGCCCAGGTCGTCGAGCGGATCAAGATCCTCGGCGCCAAGAACGGATACATATTCAACACGATCCATAATATCCAGTGTAATACGCCCACGGAAAACCTGATCGCAATGTTCCAGGCGCTCGGTAGAAACATATGAGCGTAGACGCAGAGAAGCGATCGGAGAGAGCCACAAGGAATTTTCCCCGTTCCTCGTCATGTTCTGGCGAAGCTGATCAAGGTCTCCGCGACCTTGCCCAAAGGAACGATTCGCTCGGCCCCCCCTCGGGCAATCGCCTCTTTGGGCATACCGAAGACCACGCAGGACTGTTCGTCCTGGGCGATCGTGTGAGCGCCCGCCTGACGCATGTTTAACAGTCCCGTCGCGCCGTCGTCCCCCATGCCGGTCAGAATCGCGCCGATCGCGTTGGCACCGGCGTACTTGGCCACCGAGTTGAACAGAACCTCGACGCTGGGCCTCTGGTGACAAACCTGGGGACCATCCCGCAGCGTGACAAAGTAGTTGGCGCCGGAGCGCTGCAGAAGCATGTGCAGGCCGCCGGGGGCAATGAGCACCCGGCCGGGGACGACATGGTCGCCTTCTTCGGCCTCTTTGACATTCACGGCACACTCGCTGTTAAGTCTCTGGGCGAAGGAAGTGGTGAAATGCGCGGGCATATGCTGGACAATGACCGTTCCGGGCGCGTTGGCCGGCAGCATTGAGAGCACGCAGGTGAGCGCCTGGACGCCTCCGGTGGAGGCGCCGATGGCGAAAATCTTGTTGGTGGTCTCGGTCATGCTCAGTCGCTGGGGCGCGCCGCCGGGGACGACGGTTGGTGTGCGATCGATGCGGGCTCGTGACGCGGCTTTGATTTTGTCGACAAGGGCGGTACAGACATCGCCGACACTGAAAGAGCCGCCGGGCTTGCACATCACTTCGACCGCGCCAGCCTCCAGGGCCTCCATGGCGGTCTTACCGCCCTGGGGCGTCAACGAACTGAGCACAATCACCGGCATCGGGTGGTGTTTCATCAGCTTGCGCAGGAAGGTGATGCCGTCCATGCGGGGCATCTCCACGTCCAGCGTCAGCACGTCCGGATTAAGCGCGACGATCTTGTCCCGGGCGATAAACGGATCCGGCGCGGTCCCGACGATCTCGATCCCCGAATGCCGACTCAGCTCCTGGGAGAGGATCTTGCGGACGATCGCCGAATCGTCGACGATCAGTACTTTCACGGTATTGTTGATTGTCAGAGTCATAATGTCTCTCGGCTATCAGGTCTCAGATTTCGGGTTTCCCATCCGACGCGAGTTGCCGCCCCCTATCGCAGAGTTTTCTCCAGGCCGCTGGAGCGGACGGTGACTGTCCCATCACCCATGTCGAGGTACAGGTTCCGGGCAGAGTTGCCGCCGACGTCCTCGGCGTTGATGATCAAACCGTGACTCCAGAGAATCTTGCGGATCGCCAGATAGTTGCGTTTGCCGATGTCGAAGCCCTGAGGACCGGTGGCCATCGAGGCCCCGCCCGCCAAACGGACTTGCAGGCGTCTACTGTTGGCCCCCATGGACAGCAGTTTATCGACCAGCAGCTTCATTCCCGTGTCGGCAAACATAAAAGGTTTGGATTGTGCCCGCGCCGGATCCATTGTGGAACTGGGCAACTGGTAGTGAAGCATCCCCCCGATGCGGGTACCTGGATCATAGAGGCAGACCCCGATGCACGATCCCAGCGAGTAGGTCACGAGAACCTCGCTGGGATTGTCGGAGACCTTGGCGTCCGAAATATCAATTACGATTCGAGTCTTGACCATGATCGCCCTCTATGGTTTGGTGTAAATCGTCGGTTGAACGTATCGGAATTTATGGTCGATTCCCGTCAACGACTCGGAATGTCCCGTGAACAAGACTCCCCCGGAACCGAGAAGATCGTAGTACCGATTGATCAAACGTCCCTGGGTCGGCTTATCGAAATAGATCATGACGTTGCGACAGAAGATAAAATCCAGCGGTCCCTTGATCGGCCACTCTTGCATCAGATTCAGGTATCGGAAGATCACCACATTGCGCAGGGCGTCACCGACCTCGTACAGATCCCGGCCTCGTTCTCGAACGTGGTTGAGGTACTTGCTCCGAAGCGGCAGCGGAATCGGGTCGATGCGATCCTTATCGTAGAGCCCTCGCTGGGCCTGTTCGAGAACCCGGGTCGAAACATCCGTGGCCAGGAGCTTGACATCCCACCGGCCCTTGCCCGGGAGGGCCTCCAGAAGCGTGATCGCAATCGAATACGGCTCCTCGCCCGTGGAACAACCTGCGCTCCAGCCACGGATCCGCAACTGCCGACGGCTCTGTTTGGCGGCCAGAATGCGAGGCAACAATTGCGACCGCATATATTCAAAGTGCTGCTCTTCGCGGAAAAATTTCGTCAGGTTCGTGCTGAGCGAATCCACAAGGATCGAGAATTCCCGACCGGTCGGATCCTCCATGACATGACGGATATAATCGGAAAAATTGGCGAACCGGCCTTCGCGGAGACGCTTGGCCAAGCGGGCGCGAACCAGTTCTTTCTTTCCGTCGTGAAGATTGATTCCACAGTGCTCGTACACCAGATCGCTGATGAGACGAAATTCCTGCTCTCCCAGCGCAATGTCCTGCATCGTCAATGTCGTCATGCGATCGTCTCCGAATGTCACTGTTCTTGGGCCAGTTCCACAAGGCCAGGAATATCCAGAATTAAGGTGACTCGTCCATCCCCCATGATCGCGCCGCCGGAGACGCCTCGGACGCGTCCGAGCGCCTCGCCCAGACTCTTGATTACAACCTGCTGCTGCGCCAGCAGATCATCGACCATCAGGCAGCACTTGCGACCATCCTCTTCGACGACCACGATCAAAGCTTCGGTGGGTTCCTCCGTCGAAGGAACGACCCCGAGCAGACGGTAGAGGCGAACCAACGGGATCAGCTCGCCGCGTTCCAGGACCATTTCGCCGCGGCCCTGGACCGTGGAGATCTGCTCGCGAGTCGGCCGCAGGCTCCGTACGATCGCGTTGATCGGAATGATGTAGCGGGCGTGCCCGATGCGAACCACCTGCCCGTCGATGACCGCCAGCGTCAGCGGAAGACGGATCGTGAACGTGGTCCCTTGGCCTTTGATCGAACTGATGTCGACGCGGCCACGCAGGGCTTCGATATTCTTTTTCACCACGTCCATCCCGACGCCCCGACCGGAGATGCTTGTGATTTTTTCCGCGGTCGAGAGCCCCGGATGGAAGATCAGTTTGAAGGCCTCTTTGTCCGAGAGTTCCTGGCCGGGCTCGACAAGCCCCTGGTCCACCGCTTTCTTGACGATTTTCTCCTTGTCGAGCCCTTTACCATCGTCTTGCAGTTCGATGACGATATTCCCCGCTTGGTGGAAGGCCCGTAGTTCCACGCGTCCGGTGGGGTTCTTCCCCGCCTTGATCCGGTCCTCGGGGCGTTCTACTCCGTGATCGAGCGCGTTTCGAACCATATGCACCAGCGGATCGGCAATCTTGTCCACAACCGTGCGGTCCAGTTCGGTCTCCTCGCCGCTGGTGACGAAATCGACCTGCTTTTGCGCTTTGCGCGTCAGATCACGAGCCAGTCGAGACATCTTCTGAAAAACGCCCTGGACCGGCACCATCCGCATGGCCATCGAGAGTTCCTGCAACTCACGAACGATCTTGCCTTGGTGGCTGACCTTGCGGGCCAGCTCGTGCTCGAACGACTCGGAACTGTTGACCTGCTCAGCGACCATCAATTGCGCGATGACCAGTTCGCCCGCCAGATTGATCAGGCTGTCCAGGCGGGTAATGCTCACCTTAACCTTGTCTTCGGTCGCCAGCGATCCTGCAGCCCCGGGGGTCTTGGCCTTGCGGGTATCCGAAGCATCCTCAAGGATCGAATCGAGTTTCTTGTCCGTCTCCTCGGCCCTGGCACCCGGTTGGGCGCCGGTAGCCGATTGCGACGTCGTTGTCGCAACGGCCTTGCCCTCGGCTGCCGCCTTGAGCTTTTCCAATAGGCCGGGCAACGGTGCGAATTCCCCGACTGGCGACCCAGATTCCAGCGCGTTCTTAAGTCCGCCAATCATCCTCTTGAGCGCATCGATGGATTCGAAGGCCACGTCGCTGTTGGCCCCGGCCATGACCAGTTGGTTCTTACGGGCTAGGTCCAACAGGTTCTCCGCTGAATGGGCCAGCGACTGGATGTCCGAGAGATTCAGAAAACCCGCCATTCCTTTGATCGTGTGGAAGGCGCGGAAGATTTTATTGACCAGTTCACCGTCGCCAGGATGGTTTTCCAGCTCCAGCAAGGCGGACTCCGCGGTTTCAATATGTTCGCCCGCCTCCGCGATGAAATCCAGAACCAGCGGCGCATCTTCTTGCGAGATCGTCATCGCCTTCGGAACGGCCGTTACCGACTCCTGTGAGGGGACCGCAACCACGCTGCAAGCAGGCGACGGAGCCTGAGGCTCCGAGAGCCGACCGATCAACTGCTGGATCGCACAAATCGCCTGCGACACGACCTCCATCGCCTTGCCGGTGTCTTCGACCTGTTGCTGCATCACCTGCTGAAGCGTCTGGACCGTCTGGCCGGTCGCGTTTTGAAGCTGCGTCCGCAGGTCTGCAGGACACGGATCAAGTCCTGCGACGACCTTGCCGATCTGCTCCAGAACGTCCTGAAGCTGCTTCACGTCGGACGAATCGGCCGGATTGAGCATCGTGAAGCAACATGCGGCCTGTTCGACAAGTTGATGCAATCTCGTGTCGTTTTCCATACCGTTGCCTTCCATCCCATCCCCATCAAATGCCTGGCCAAAAGAGTCGCGGTCACAACATCAGGACAGGTGCCTGCGGAGGCCGGCCCTGCCAGGACATGTTTTTGTCGGATTCTAAAATCCGCAGGAGGATGTCGAAGACGGTGACAACCCCCTGTACGGCTCCCTTGGCATCCACCACAGGCAGGCATCGCCCGCCGCAGCGTCGCATACACTCGATCATTCCGGCCACGGTCGCATCCGGACGAACCGTTCGGACCGGGCGACTCATGACCCATTTGATCTTGACGCTCAGCGTTGCGTCGTCCTGCGGGCGACGCCATTTGGCGAACATTGGACGAAGATATAGACTTACAGCCCCCAAAATGTTTGAATTTGAAACCAGTCCCTCCAGAAGACCGTTGACGCCGATCAGCACATAACCGACGTTGTGCTGCTGCATCTTGGCGATGACGTCCTGGACCGTCTCCTCCGGACCGGCCCAGACGACATCTTTTTCCATGATCTCGTAAGCCTGCAGAGACATAAATTCCGCGAGGCCGGATTGAGGCCCGGACCGGATATAGGCTTCGTCGAGAAACGAGAAACCGCCGGGGCGAGACGCACCGCCGGCCTCTGCGGAAGCCAGTTCCGAAGGGAGCCTGTCCACGTCGATGGGTGGGCTTCCGCGTCCGGGTGGAATCACACCATCGACCTGGGTCGACTTCGGAGAAGGCGAGACAACAGGACTCACAGGTTCGGTTGCAGGAGGTGCCTCGGGGGTCGCGCCCGCCGTGGGTTCCGGGGATGGCGGCTGTACCACGGAAGTCGGGCTCTGCACCGCTGTGGCGGCCGGTTCGGACGCCTTGGCTTTCTGGGGCTCCTCCGCCGCAACAGGTTTCGTCGGCGCAGGCGACTGTCCGAAGCCCATCAACACCTCTCGGGGAAACACTGCCGCACAGGTGAAGGACGGATACGGATCGACCGTCATCTCATACAGAAGGACATCGACCTCACTGTCGGCCCGCAATTCGACCTGCTCGGGCTTGTCCCACGGCTTGCCGATGAATGTGCTGGCTTTGACGAAGTGCTCATGGCCGGGGCACTCCTCGCGAAAGATGCGGTCCCAGGACCCCACCAGCAGGTTACCGACCTCGCGCGCGGCATCCTGCAGGTTCATGGCCTCTTCCAACGACCCCCGCTTGGCCTCTTCGACGATCCGGGTCTCGGGCAACATGACAATCACACCCGACAAAATGAACAGTCCCCCTTGATCGAACACCAGGTGGAAAGTCCCGCTCAGAGCACCATCGGCCTTACACAAGTGCGCTACGGCGAGTTTCTTGAAGTGAGCTCGAAGACTCCGCGCCGGTGCCGTAAGGGTCTGCCGACGCTCGCAACGCATCTCAACGCCGAACATGCCGCCGATGTCTTCACAGAACGCCGCGAAGGCATTATCGCAAAGATCGATCAGATGAGCCAGAATGTCGGTTCCTGCCGCTGCCATCGAAAATCCTTATCGGACGTCGTTCGGGCGACCTTCGCGATACTGCAAGGAGAATTCCCCGAGGTATTGTTCCTCGATGTTGACGCGAATCTTGACTTGGACGGCGCCTTCCCCCAGGCTGTTGCGCAATTCGCGCCCCTGCACGACCGACGGAATCGACACTTCAATCGAACCGACTTCGTTCTGAATGCGCGCCTTTACGGCCCCCATCACCATGTTGGCAATCTCGCCCATGGCGTCGCTAACGTCGTTCTCGGTCAGTTCTTCCGTCGACGTCATCCCCAGCATGTTCGCCGCAATGGTGCGGGCGCAGACTTCGTCACAGCAGACCCCCAAGCATCCCTCCAAATGTCCCTTGAACGTGATCGATCCCAGAAGGGTGGGTTCCCCCAGACTGGTCGAATCGTCGTCCTGGCTCTCTAGAGCCATGAATACCATCGTCTCGAACACTTCTTTGGCGCTGTCGAGCAACACCTCTTTCAGCGACACAGTCGTAAGCATGTTCTTTTCTCCACAGTAGCTCGCAACTCGGACGGGAAAAAAGGCGACCCAGACCTACTTTGGAACGGAAGGATCTGTTCCTCGATTCTTCCATCCCGAAACCTCGGAGGCGTTTCGAGAGACCGGGCTTCTCCATTCTTCCCACAAATCGAAAGGAGAAATTTACTGCAAGAGCATAGGCCCGCTCTGCCTTTCTCCCATCCCGCCACAAGCGGCTCCTAGTTCAGTAAAGGCGCCAGTTTTTCCTGGAACTTCTCCGGCGTAAACGGTTTGGTGATATAGCCGTTCGCCCCGTCGGCCATCACCTGTTTGATCAGGTCTTCGGAACTTTCCGTCGAGACCATGATGATCTTGGTGGCGGCGCAGCTCGGCAACTGCCGTGCCTGCTTAACCATCTCCGTGCCGTTCATCTCCGGCATGTTGATGTCGCAGAGCACCACGTCGATCGGCCCGGCCTTGAGTTTCTCCAGGGCCTCGACGCCGCTACCGGCTTCCTCGGTTCGATCAAACTCCAGACCCGACATCCGCACAGTCCGCATAATGATCTTGCGCATCGTGGCCGAGTCGTCCACAATCATCAGTGACTTTCCCATACCAGCTCCTTATTTGGAGAATCAACCCCCGTTCGCCGCCCCGCGACAACAGACACCCCTTGCCGTCGCCGTGCGAACGCATATCAATCCCTCCATCGACCTGAAAACAGGCTGCCTCAAGTCGGTTCTTGCGAGTTTCCGCATCTTTTTATCGTGTTCGGACGCGATCGGACCGAACGAAACATCGAAGTCAGAGGCCGTCCCATAAAGCCCCTCTCCAAAGCACTGCGACTGCTGCAAAAATTCAGCCGCATGCGAGCGAGATTTCATCTTGTATTCTTGGCATTCAGGCCGGTACGAAGATCGGAAGGGTATTATCCGGAACCGCTCGGAACACACCGGCGGCAGTCAGGCCGTTGGTGGAAACCAGATCACCGTGGCGGTCCGCGCGTGTGTTGCCTCTGACGGAATTGGACATTCCGGGATTGGGAATGAGAGAGCAGGCAGTTTGACCGTCACTCGCACAAAAATCGGTCTGTCGCCTGGAACGGATGAAGTCGGTTCGCAGTGACGGAGTAACCCGTTTCGGAGCACGGACAGACCTTACACCCGCCACGGGCTTCGCATGGGGCGATCCAAGAGAGCCGTGGCCTCAGCGTCGTTGGCGAATTCCTCTTTCGTTGGGTCCCACTTCAACGGGCGGCGGACCTTGATCGCGATCTGCTCCAGCCAGCACAGCATGTCGGATCGAACGGCGATATCGATCGGAGCGGCCGGCCGGGTTCGCCCTTTGACGGCGTCGATAAAGTTCACGTGATGGTTGTCACTCTTGAAAAGCTGGATGTCGTTGGGGCCGAACTTCACTTTCAGCAGCGACTTGGGATTGGCGTCGATTCGTTCACGATCGACATGGATCCAGCCTTCGCTGCCGAGGAACAGGACACCATGGCCGTAGCCGGCGACCTGCTGCGGGTGATTCTTGGCGGTTGCGTCGTCCATGTGGACGAGCGTCACGCCGTTGGCGTAGCGGTTCTGGACCTGCCAGCTTGTGGCGCAGTCGGTGAGCATGTCTTGCGGAAAGACGCCTGTGCCTTCGATCTCGCTTGGACCGGACAGGTCGGTCCCGTTGCCCCACTGGGCGATGTCAAGATGGTGCACGCCCCAGTTGCCGATCATGCCGATGCAGTAGTCCGAGATGCAGTACCAGATGCTCCAACCGCCCCAGCCGCCGGGAGTCCGCGGCGTGTCCGTGTAGGGCCGGCACCGCTCGTAGCAGTACGGCGCCATCGGAGCGGGTCCCAGCCACATCTCGTAATCCAGTTCCGGCGGAACCGGTTCCGTCGGCTGCTTCGGACAGGTCCAACTGCCAGGCACGCCCACGAGGATGGTCTTCAGTTGGCCGATTTTGCCGTTGCGGACCAGCTCGCACGCCTGGCGGAAGAAGCCGCCGGACCGCTGCTGGGTGCCGAACTGAAAGACCACGCCGCTATCGTGTACCGCTTTCTGGACGGCCTTGGCGGCACGGAAGCTCCAGCCGATCGGCTTCTCGCAATACATGTGTTTCTTCTGTCGGGCGGCTTCGATTGCAATCAGCGGGTGCCAGTGGTCGGGCGTGGTGATTTGCACGGCGTCGACGTCCTTGCGGCCGACGACCTCGCGGAAATCCCCGGATGCGACGCAATCCGAGTTGTCGTACCACTTGTCCACGATCTGCTTGCCCTTCTGGAGCTGGGTCTGGTGAACGTCACAGACCGCGGCCACGCGCACCTCGGGGTTCCCCAAAAAGGCCCGCATGTTGCCGGTGCCCTGAATGCCCAGTCCGATGCAGGCCAGGGCCAACCGATTGCTCGGAGCCTGCGCCCCAAGAACCGAGGACGGCACCACCGACGGAAAGGACAGACCGACGGCTGCTGCTCCTGCCGATTGAAGAAACCCGCGACGACTCCATCTGCCTGTTTGAATCGCTCGATCCGGACTCATGGTCATTGCCCTTTCTGTATTCGCAGCGTCACAACTTGGGGCCCCTGGCCCAGGGACAGGGTGAACGTGCTGGGAGAAACGGACGCATCCGAGTCCTTGAGCGTCACGGCGTAGTCGCCATGGAAACCTTGAAACGCCAGGACGCCCGTGGCGTCCGTATCACCGGAGGCGATTGTAGACCATTCGGCCATGAGGGCCTCGAAACGTTTTCCCGCTTCGTTCAAGGTCCAATCGCGTTTGGCCAGGCCGCAGTTGGGACCTCGCCAAGAGGCGCCCGCCCAGAAGACCCACATCATGATCCCTTCGACGGCCGGATGGCTGTAGGCGGTACGGTAGACCAACTCCAGCTTGTCGGCATTGGACTTCTCGTCCGCATCGGCCACATCGAATTCGCTGATCCAGATCGGCAGGCCGAGGGCGGCCACCTTGTCCAGACGCTGCTTGATCACTTCCGGATGGGCGAGGATGTCCTCGGACCAGATGTGGCCCTGGATGCCGATGCCATCGATCGGGGCCCCCTGCTCTCGCAACTTGCGGATGTGGGCGACGTACTCGTCGGTCTGTACCTCCTTGAAGTCCTTGTCCACCGAGAGGATATTGAATTCGTTCGTGAAGAGCTTGGCGTCCGGGTCGAGCTCGCGGGCCCGCTTGTACATCCACACGTGGATGTCTTCGCCGAGCCGATCCTTGAAGAACGAGCCGTGCAGCATCTCGTTGTTCACGTCCCAATGCAGGAAGGTCCCACGGAAATGCTTGACCGCGCTGTCCATGCGGTACTCGACCGCGGCCTTCAACTGCTCGACGTCGAGCTGCAAGACCCACTTGGGCTGCCACTTCTCAGGTTCCCAGAAGATGCAGTGGCCCCGAAGCGAAATGCCGTTCTCCCGGCACCACTGCGCCATCGCGTCGGCGGTGGTGTAGTCCTCCTGTGCGGGCCCTCTGCCGTTTCGGTACCACTTGGATTCGTTCTCGAAGACCGCCCAGTTGAAGTGCGACTTGAAGAAATCGCGGTATTGGGCGTTCCTCAGCAGGGCGCCGCTCATGGCCGACCCGAAGGGAAAGGCCTTGCGGGTCTGGCGGACCTCGATGGCGACGCCGGTCACGGGTTTGCCCTGTTCATCCACCACGCGAATCTGCACTGGCCTTTGACGAATCTCTCTGATCCGAGCATCCGCCTCCGCTCGCCAGGACGCATTCTGTGCCCAGCAATTCGACATACAAAGACAGCTCAGAAGGACTCCCGAAACCCAGTGGAACTTACGCATGGCAGCGTCTCCAATCATCAATGGTCAATCACCCCTCATCAATCCAACGGCACGATCCAGAGGTTGCGGAAGCTCACGGCGTTGTCGTGGTCCTGGAGCAGGATCGGACGGGGCTGGGGCCCTTCCGGCTGGCCGGCACCGGTCTTGTTCGGGACCTCGACGTCGTTGTGAACCAGCACGCCGTTATGGAATACCGTGATTCGGGCATTCTTCACCTTGACGGGCTTGCCGTCCTTCTCGTCGTAGCGGGCGGCGCGGAACAGGATGTCATAGCTCTGCCATTCGCCCGGTTTGGCGCAGACGTTTTGATCCGGGGCCTTGAACGTGTAGATGCTGGCGCACTCGTTGTTCTTGGGCTCCAGGCCGAAGGAATCGAGAATCTGGATCTCGTATCGCTGCTGGATATAGATGCCGCTGTTGCCGCGGCCCTGGCCTTTGATGTTTTCGGGAAGCACAGGCGTTTTGAACTCCGCATGGAGCATGAAGTCCTTGAAGTCCCGCTGGGTCATAATACTGCCGGACTTGGGCACGATCTGCATTTCGCCGTCGGCAATCTTCCAGCCGATCTGGCCGCCGCCCTGTCTTTGCCACTGCGAGAAGTCCGTCCCGTCGAAGAGCGTAATCGCGTTGGCAGGCTTTTTGAATTGAACCTTCACCTGCGGCGGCTCGGCGTAGTCCCGCCAGATCCGCTCGATCTGCTCGACGTCGGGTTTGCCCTCATGGACGTACCAGCGATAACGGAAGACGTGGTCCTCGCCCGGCTTCATTTCCCATTCGCCCGCCACCGATGGGCAGAAGTTGAAGAAGATGTGGTTGGTGGGTTCGGGCCACAGACGCATCGGCTCGGGGTGCCGGAAGTTTTTGGGATTGCTGAAGAAGGTCACGCCTTCCCACTGGCCGTCGATCTGGCCATAACTATCGCACCAACGGGCCCGCGTTCCGTTGCCGTCCTTGCGAGTCTTGCCCTCGCTGGTCAGGTAGTCGGCCTCGGGACCTTTCCACTGGCGAGTCGCGCGGAAGCCAAGGCCGCCATAGCGGTACTCCTCCTGGATCAGCGGAAGCTCCGCCACGCATCGCTGCGTCGATTGGAAGTCCACCAGCCAGTAGCCCGTCTCGGGCCCGCCCACGTTGTACACGCGGACATCCCAGACTTCCTTGAGGATCGTCTGCTCGCCCTTGGATGTCCTGAGGGCCACGTGGTCCTGCTCAGCCTGGAATCCGCCGAAAACCGGACCGGTGGTTTTGCCCAGGAACTTCGAAAATCGAACGGTTCCGGTCCCGTCGCCGACATTCCAGAAATCGACCATCCTGCCCTCGTACTTCGTGTGCGTCCAGGGCATCCAGATCCCCATGTGATGCAGATGATCCGGCGGATTGATGTCGGTCAGCACGTTACCCTTGGGCGACCACAGGGGATGGATGAACGCGCTGTGATCGTACAGAGGCAGCTTGGCGTCCGGGATTCTGGCGACCCCCTTGGGGGCAGGCCACATCGCGTGATGGTATTGCAGTACCTTGGCGTCGCCCACGCTGACCACCAGGAACTTGTCGTCCTGGGTGGCCTTGACCACGCGTTCGGCCCTGGCCTCGCCGGCGACCAGCTCATAGGTCCGCGTCTGCCCGGCGGGCAACGTCCCTGTGATGATCCAGTGCAGCTTGGGCGTCCAGCCCTGCTCGATCTGAGCGGGGATCGTCACTCGGTCGGTCCCCCGGACCTCCTGCAACGACAAAGGCAGCCCTTGCACCGCCTGGGGCACCGTCGCCAGCGAGATGGAGACGGGCGTGTCCATGCGGGTGTGAGGCCCTGCCTCGACAGTGATCGTCGCCAGAGGCTCAGCCCCAAACGCCGTGACGGCAAGAATCGCCGACAGAATGCCGACAGTGAGTGCTGACAAGCGTGACTGCATCGCGATGCTCCTTTCTGAACCACTATCCGGGTCCCGACACGCCGTGCCGGGGCCCCACCCTTACGCACCGATCCCCCGCTACGGAAAGACGGATTCTACCCGCGAATTATTGCCCCCGCAAGAAAAGCACGCTCAGCCTTTCACGCAGGCCAGTGGCTCCAGGCGGGCGACCTTGCGGGCCAGGCCGGCTCTTTCCGTGGATTCCACGACGACGCTGACGTCCTTGTACGCGCCTGGGGCTTCCTCCGCGATGCCTCGCATGGACGAGCCCCGGATGACGATGCCTTTCTGGGCCAGGTGCATCATGACGTCCTTGCCATGCCATCGCTTGGTCGCTGCGGTGCGGCTCATCGCCCGCCCGGCCCCGTGACAACACGAGCCGAAAGCCAGGTTCATGCCTTCTTCGGTGCCTGCCAGGATGTAAGAGGCGGTACCCATCGTGCCGCCGATCAGGACGGGCTGGCCGACCGGCTTGAAGTCATCAGGCAGCGACGGATGTCCCGGTCCGAAAGCCCGCGTTGCGCCTTTGCGATGGACGTAGAGCTTCTTCCGTTTGCCGTCGATCTCGTGCTCCTCCACCTTGCAGGTGTTGTGCGAGACGTCGTAGAGCAGCGTCACCTCCGCGCGGGGAAAGAGCTGGGCGAAGGCCTCGCGCGTCAGGTGCGTGAGAACCTGCCGATTGGCCAGGGCGCAGTTGATCCCGGCGCACATCGCGCCATAGTACTGCCTGCCCACGTCGGACTTGATCGGGGCACAGGCCAACTCCCGATCGGCCAGTTCCAGGCCGTGCTCCTTGGCGGCCTTGATCATCTTGGGCGCGAAATCCGTCGCGATCTGGTGGCCAAGGCCCCGCGAGCCGCAGTGGATCATCACCACGATGTCGTTGAGGGCCAGACCGAAGGCCTTGCCGATGCTCTCATCGTAGACCGCCGTGACGCGCTGCACCTCGAGGTAGTGGTTGCCCGAGCCGAGCGTGCCGACCTCTTTCTCCTGTCGCTGCTTGGCGTGGTCGGAGACGTATCGCGGCTCAGCGCCGGGCATTCGACCGTTCTCCTCGATGTACTTGAGGTCGGTGCGGGTGCCATAGCCCTGCTCGACCGCCCAGAGGGCGCCGCCGGTGAGCATCTCGTCCATTTCGAGCGGGGAGAGTCTCAGCTTGCCTTCGCTGCCAATGCCGGCGGGCACGCGCCGGGCCAGGATGTCGGCCAGTTCCTTTTCTTTGCCCTGGACCTGGTCGTACGTCAGGCCTGTGCGAAGGGCCCGCACGCCGCAGGAGATGTCGAAGCCGACGCCGCCGGCCGAAATGATCCCGCCTGCGTCGGGATCGAAAGCCGCGACGCCGCCGATGGGGAAACCGTAACCCCAGTGCGCGTCCGCCATGGCGTACGAGGCCTTCACGATTCCCGGCAGCGTCGCAACGTTGGCTGCCTGCTGATAGACTTGCTCATCCATCTGGCGGATCAGCTCCTCATCTGCGAAGACGACCACGGGCACGTTCATCCTGTCGAACGGCTCGATCCGCCATTGGGCATCGGCTTGCTTCTGCGGTTTCAGAGAAGACATCAACTGGACTCCTGAAGAGAACAATGGGACCCATAGGACTCATGGGACCTATGCGACAGATCTACACATCGACAATGCACTGGGCCAGCCAGTTGCCCGCGTCGTCTCTGGCGACCTTCAACCCGGCGTAGGTGGCGGCCTTGACCTCGACCGCGGGTTCGTGTCGGTCGAGATCGATCCGCTCACCCCAGGCGAGGGCCCGCAGACCGCCTGCGATCGGCTCGATCTCGAAACGACAGAACAGCATCCCTCGCGTGTCCATCTCGTACAACAAGGAACTGAGCCAGTTCATGAAGAGCAACTCGTCGTCGTCCTCGCGACAGACGATCTCAACGGACTCGCGGGGCTCGACTTTCGCAGGATCGGTGATGACCGCGGTCAATGCGATCGCAGCCTGCGCAAAAGCCGCCTCCTTCGTCGGCCCTACGCCGCGAATCCCGATGTCCGCCGGGTGCGGGAATAGTTCCCAATGCATCGTGGCCACGTGAACGATTCTCCAGATCAATCAAACACCACACATAGTACCGGCGCAGGTGTGTAAAGGGAACCAGCATTCTCCGCCATTCTACGGGGTGGAACAGGAGGTTCGACCGGTGCGGGATGAAATCGACCCGCTACTTGGCCGGCAGTTCGATTGACCAGCCTGTCTCGTTGCGGCTGGGCGACAAATCCCTGGCCTTGACGCGGAACCGATGCCGTTGTCCGGTCCGACCGACCTTGACGCTGTAGTCGCGTGACTTCTGCCACCCGCTGCTGAACCCGGATTCCGTTGTGCATTGGAAGAAATACTCGACGTCTCCGCTGTCGTCGCTCGCCTCGGCGGCGGTCATCTGGGCGTAATAGTCGAACGTACCGGTCCCGATGCGGACTTCCTTGGGCTCGCTCGCCCATGTCATCGGGTCGGGCGTTGGGGGCAACAGGTCCACCGCCACCGGCACGGACCACTCCGTCATGTTGCGGTTGCGGGACTTGTCCCTGGCGCGAACGCGGAACGTATAGTATCCCTGGGCAAGGCCGACCGCGTCGTAGGCGACGGAATCCTGCCAGTCGCTGCTGTAGGCCGGATGCGAGGTGCATTCGAACAGGTACTCGACGCCGCTGTCGTCGCTCGCGGTCGTCGCGACCATCCGGATCGTGCCGGCGGCGATTCTGTGAGGCTCGGTCTGCCAGGTCATGGGACTCGGTGTCGGGGCCGTGCGATCCTCCAGGGGCGTGATCGCGCTGAACCGGTCCGACCATTCGGTCTCCAACTGGTTGCCCTGGTTGCGAGCCTTGACCCGATACCAGTATTGCTTGTGGGGTGTCAGGTTGATATCCTCCCAGCGAGGTTCTTCGTTGGGCCCGAAGGACAGCCATCCGCTGTTGACCGTGGGCATGAGGAAATCTTCGAAGTAGTACTCGACGCCGGACCCGTCGGTCGAGGTGGCCACCGTGGCAATCATGGCGATCGAATAGGGACTCGTCGCATACGGCGGCGTCGCGAAGCTCATCGGGTTCGGAATCGGCGATGTCTGACTCGCCGGACCGGACCGCCAGTCCATGACCAGGATCGCAAAGTCGATGAAGTTCACGTCGCCCGTGCGGTCCAGGTCCGCGGCCACTGGGTTTCGCAGTGTCAGCCAGTCCTGCGAGAACCGCAGCAAATCCCGATCCGCGACCTTCTCGTCGTGATCTAGATCCGCAGGGCGTCCCAGATCGGACAGGGACATACTCGCCTCGGACGTCCCTCCATAGGCGCCGAGATTGATCCGCTTTCCGTGGGGCCAAAGTTCGTTCGTCCAGTTCGAGTTGGGTCTGCCTGCGTCGATGCAATAGCTCGTCTGGGCGTCACAGACCCACCGTCGACTACCGGCATCCCATCGGCCCGCCTGCGACCGTAGATGGTAGTCTCCGAGACACCACAGATCGTCGGCGGCGTTTGCTGTGCCCCGGTCGTCCCAGTACCCGTTCGAGACGAATCGCGGATCTGCGACGATCTCGCCCAGTCCGGAAAGGGCGCCGCCGCCGAGATGGCCACCGCCGTTGAGCCAGTAGGCGTTGTAGGTATTCGTCGCTTCGCCGTGCAGACCGCCTGCGACGGGCGCTTCATTGAAGGCGAGAATATTGTCGTATACCAGAGCCCGGCACTGGCTGATGCCGCCGCCGGCTTCGCCTGCGCGATTGCCAACGATCGTGTTGTTAAAGATGGACTTCGTGCAACTGTGGAGGCCGCCGCCCTGGCGAAGGGCCCGATTGCCTGCGATGATGTTGTGATGAATGTTCCCGGCGCACTGGTAGAGCCCGCCGCCGTGCGAGGCGGAGTCGTTGCCAGTGATCGTATTGCCGGCGATCTCGCCTTCGCAGGAGTACAGACCGCCTGCGTCCCGGTTGTCGGCGATCACGTTGTCCAGGATCGAGCCGTTGCAGTAGGCCAGTCCGGTGCGGTCGGCGGAGAGGATGTTGCCCTGGATCAGACCGCTGCAGGAGTGGATGCCTTCGAGAGTATTGTCGCGGATCTCGTTGCCTCGGATCGTGGGCCTGGCGCCGTTCTGCCCTTTGATCCCGACCCCGTTGCAGTTGCGGATGACGTTGCCGAGAATCGTGGGCGAGCTGGCGACGCAGAGAATGCCTGCGCCGGTGACGGTGAAGCCCGTCAGCACGGACTGCTCGCCCTCGGAGAAGTCGAACACCACGCCCGCAACAGCGGTCGAAGAAATCACCGTCGCCGCCACCACCGCGGGATCGGAGGGGTCTTCGCTTTGGACGGTGATCTGCCGGCCGTTGAAGGCCACCCGCTCACGATACGTCCCCGGCTTGACGACAACGGTGTCGCCGTGCCAGGAAGCATCGATCGCCGCCTGGATCGTGCGGTAGTCGGCAGGTCCGTCGTCATCGACCGTCAAGACCTTGGCCGCGCAGGGAACGGTCACAGCAAGTGCCAGCAACACAACAATTCGCTTATCCATACAGAACAGACCCTCGTCCATCAACCCCTAATTACACCCAGCCTTTCATTATACCCGTTCGGCCCTGCCGACTCAACCCAAATCGAACCTGGCGACCCTACGAAACGTGGCTTTATAGGACGCATCCGATAAAAGCAGGTTCTATCCCGCGTGACGGGCGTTGTGATGTTCAGGAAGGAACGCAGAAAAATCGTTCATGGAACGATGGCTCAGGAGCAGCGGCCTCGTGCGGTCGCGGCCCGGCCCTTTCGCCCGGCGTCTGCGCCGCACCAATCACGGCGCCGGTTGCCGAACCGTCAACAGCCTCCTGGCGGACTCCAGCGCTTCCCGCTCTCCCAGCAGGAGCACCACATCCCCCGGCTGGAACTCCGTCCCTCCGTTGGGCACGAGATACTCGCCATGCCTTTGGATCATGGCGACCAGCAGCCCCGACGGCAGTTTGAGTTGAAGAATGGTCTTGCCCGCCGCCGCGGAATCCGGCGAGACGATCGCCTCCACCATGGACGTTCGAAGGCTCTGCTCCGTCCGGTCAAACTCCAGAGGCATGCGAGTTCGGGGACTGAGAGGACGGTCCAGTTTCAGCCAGCGAGCCACGCGAGTCAGGGACCTGCCCTGCAGGAGCACGGACGCGATGACCACGAAGAAAACAAGATTGAAGATCGTCTCGGCCTGCGCAACGCCGGCGGTCATCGGAAACGTCGCCAGCACGATCGGCACCGCCCCTCGCAATCCCGCCCACGAGATCAGCAGCTTCTCACGCATACCCAATCCGCTGCCGATCAGAGAGGCCAGAACAGCCAGCGGCCGAGCCCCGACCATCAGGAACCCAGCCAACAAGAGCCCCGATCCGACCACCGGCGTCAGGTGCGACGGGTAGACCTGCAAGCCCAGCATCAAGAACATCCCGATCTGCATCAGCCAAGACAATCCATCATGAAACCGCTCCAGGCTTCGCTTGTGGATGAAATCCGAGTTGCCCAGAACCACCCCGGCCAGATAAACCGCCAGGAATCCGTTGCCGCCCAGCGTCTCAGCGGCTCCGAACACCAGCAGCACCGAAGCCATGGTCAGCACGGGATAGAGCCCCTCATACTCCAAGCGGATGCGGTTGACCGTGTGGATGATGCCCTTGCCCAGCAGCAGGCCTGCCAAGCCGCCGACGAGCATCTGCTTGACCAACGCGGGAAAAGCGGACCACCACGGCGTCGAGGGGTCGCTCAACAAGCTCAACATCGTGACAGTGAGGAAGACCGCCATGGGGTCGTTGCTGGCCGATTCCAGCTCCAAGAGCGGCTTCAGCTCCCCTTTCAGACTGACGCTACGCGACCGCAATACCGCGAAGATGGCCGCCGCATCGGTCGAGGACATGACCGAACCGAGCAGCAATCCCTCCAGCCAGGTGAAACCCAGGACCACAACGGCGAACGCCCCTACGAAAACCGCGGTCAGAAAGACCCCCACGGTGGCGAGGATCATCCCGCTGCCAAACACCGGACGAACGCTCTTCCATTCCGTGTCCAGGCCGCCGGCGAAGAGAATGTAGGCCAATGCGAAGGTGCCCAGCAGACGGACCAGATTCGGATCGTCGAAATGGATCCCGCCGACGCCTTCGGACCCCGCGAGCATGCCGACGAACAGGAACATCAGCAAAGCCGGGACGCCTAAACGCTCGGAGGCCTTGCTCGCCAGAATGCTGGCCAGCAACAGCAGAGATACCCACAGAATCACATAATGCGTCGGCATCGCGTTGACCGCCACCCCAAACCACCGCTATCGTTCTTCCGCGAGACATTGCCACTCGGACCTGGTCCCGCGAGCCCTGAGTGTAGCACGCAATTCCCAAGAAGCCAATCGAAAGATCAATCACGAAGAAAGGCCGCAAGGGCGGTCTTCTGCACTTGCGGCCTTGATGCATCTTGTGACGTCTGCACGTCAATTGAGCTCTTTGTCTTTCCAGTACTTCGTCCCGGCGATCGTCGCCTGGAGGGCCAAGCCGGCCTCGGTCATCGAGAATACCTCGATCCCCGAGCGGATGTCCCCTTCGACGCTGGCTTCCGCGCCTTTGTCTCCCGTCTTGGCGGCCGCGTCGGCGTGGGCGCCCGCGTCCCAGCCCTTCTCGACGAACTTGTCCATCGTCGCCTTATCCTTGAAGACCATCACGACGCGATAGTCCTTGGCGCCCAGGCCCAGGCCGACGCCGCCGAGGGCCATCTTCATGTAGGTCCGCTGCTTGGTCACGTTGTCCACGACGACACCGTAACCACCACCGGCACTGGCGAAAATTAGATTCACGTTCGCGTTGCTGAACACGCCGTAACCCGGAGCATTTTCGACTTTGGCCTTCGCGTCCGGCGCTTCCTTGTAGAGCCGTTGCAGCGTCTCGGCCTCCATGTTCGCCACTGCCTGGCGTCTTTCCTCGATGGTCATGCCCTTCTTGCCCGCACTACAACCCGGCAAAAGCATTGCCGCCACCACCACGACACACATCCCTTTCAGTGTCTTTCTCATGTACTTCTCCTTTGTTCTACCATCCATGATGTATATGACGCAGCCGACAGGTGTACCGACATGCGTCCGAAACAAGAGCTAGGCCTTCGAGCCCGACGAGGCCGGCTCCCCGGCGATGATCGGGTAGACAATCCCGGCCAAGAAACCGCCAACCAGCGGAGCGACCCAGAACAACCACAATTGCGAGAGAGCCCAGCCGCCCACGAACAAGGCCGGTCCCGTGCTGCGGGCCGGATTCACCGACGTGTTCGTCACCGGGATGCTGATCAGGTGGATCAACGTCAGCGCCAGACCGATCGCGATCGGCGCAAAACCCGCCGGGGCCCGCGAATCCGTCGCGCCCAGGATGATCATCAGGAACATGAACGTCAGGACCGCCTCAGCCACCAGGGCCGCCACCATCGTGTATCCGCCAGGCGAATGCTCCGCGTATCCGTTGGAGGCAAATCCGCCGGCGAGGCTGAACCCTTCTTTGCCGCTGGCGATCACGTAGAGCACGGCCGCCGCGATCACGGCCCCGATGACCTGTGCAATCACGTAGGGAACCACCTCGCTCCACGGAAAACGCCTGCCGGAGGCCAGTCCGACCGTCACCGCGGGATTGAGGTGACATCCGGAGACGTGGCCGATCGCGTAGGCCATCGTCAGCACGGTCAACCCGAACGCCAGGGACACTCCGAGCAGACCGATGCCGACGTCGGGAAACGCCGCAGCCAATACCGCGCTGCCGCAGCCGCCGAACACAAGCTAGAACGTGCCGACCGTCTCCGCCAACAACCGCTTGTTCAGAGCCATACACATTCCTTTCAAAACGAATCATTCCGTTGATTCAACTGGCCGCAACAATCCGAACACGGCATCTAGATTGTATGACGGTTCATGCAGAATGCCAGACTTTCTTGAGGATGGATGGCGGGACTGACGCCGAGTCAGGGGTTCTGACAGACCGTTCCCCTCAGGCAGAGATTGCCGTCGGCGTCGATGCGGGCCACGGTGACACCGAGCGAGTCCGTGAGAGAGAAACCGCCCCGACCCGCAGCGCAGTGGGATCGCTCCATGAGCAGGCCCTTGATGCTCATGTTGCCCGACAGATCGATGTACGCGACCACGGTTTGATCGGGGCCGCGGACCACGAAAGCACCCGGCGGCGGCGTACACTCGACTTCAGTGGTCAATCGGCCCTGCAGAATGAGGTTGCCGGCCTCGTCGAACTCCGCGACGACGCCGCCCAGCGAGCCCGTCACCGAGAACAGCGGCGCCTCCGACACGACCGAAATCAGCCCTCCCCGACTTGTCAGCAGCGAATACGACTGGTTGTAGTAGGGTACCGTCGCGCCCCAGACGGTGACCTGCCAGGTCCCCGCCGGCGGGTTCTCGACACAAACCTGTTCGACGTTGTTTGTGCGGTCGGCCTGCGTCCGAACCGCAGGCTGCTGGGGCAGGTATGGGTCCAGTGTCCAGGGATAGTACCGTTTGCCGCCGGGACCGATCACCACGAGGTCCAGGTCGTTCACCAAAGCGCGGGCCGCCATCGGCTGCGCGGGGTAGTCGTCCCAGACCAGCGTGATCCGCAATTCCGTCTCGCCGGAGCCGATCTCCAACGTGTGGACGTCCCGCTCGCCCTGCACGAAAATCGAATCCTCTTTGATGATGTCGTCAATTGTATCGATACGGATCAGATCGATGGCCTTTTGGGCATTGATCTGACCATAGCCATAGGCATAATCCGGACCGGGCGTACCCAGATCCGTCGCGGTGTGGATCAGCAGGCCCTTGATCGTCGAAGGAAGTGGATCCGTCTTGTGGATCGCACGCCAGTCGTCCAGGATCAACGCCATCGTCGCGGTGACCGAAGGCGTGGCTAGTGACGTGCCGCATGCGCCGCCGTAGCGGTCGCCCGGCAGCGTGGACCAGATGCTCCCGCCATTGCGGGCCTCGCAGCCCGGCGAAACGACGTCCGGCTTGATCCGGCCGTCCGCGGTCGGGCCCTTGTTGCTCCAGGCCCACAGCGAGTTGTCGTCGGAGTTCGTCGCGCCGACGGTCACGATGTTCTTCGCCGCCCCGGTGCACAGGATCGTGCCCCACTTGCCCTCGTTGCCCGCGGCCCAGACGATCGGGAGCTTCTTGCCCAGCGAACCGCGAACGATGCCGTCCATCGCGGCCGCGTAGTCCTTGTAAACGTGCCACTCGACCTTGCCCCAGGAGTTGTTGGCGATGTCGATCCCGTAGACGTCGATGGCCTGCTTGTACTGCTGTTTCAACTCGGCGACCGTCTCCCACGTGTGGAACCAGACGATCGACGCGCCGGGCGCCACGCCCCGATACCGACGATCCTTCAGCAGCGAGCCGTCGCCGATCATCACGCCCGCCACCTGCGTGGCGTGGTCGCCGATGGGCCATTCATCACCCACGGTCACAACGCGGCCGACCAGATCGACGTGCGAGGCGTCGGGACGCATCGACTCCCACTGGCCGATCACGACGCCGGAGCCGGTCAGATCGTACGGCGCGGCCTGGACCGCGTCGCCCTGGATCGCGGCCCGGACGCCGTCGTTCAAGTCGACCGACGCATGGCACAGGTCGATCCACTTGACGCCATCCCAGGCAGCCAGAGCCTCCAAGGCTCCGGCGGGTAAACGAAGATCCAGATTGTTGCCGTCGGGGTCGTGGGCCAGGACGGCGCCGCCCAGGGCCTCGATCTTCGCCTGGCCGGCCGACAGGGAAACGTCCTCGAAGAGAGTCACCGCAAGTCGGACGTCGCCGGCTGCGTTCGGAGAGCAAGGATCGATGATCCCTTGCTGAACGCAAGACGCGAACTTGTCCCCAGGTCGGATCGCGTGAACCGCCCGCACGCCGGGAAGCTGCGAAATCCGAGTCGTCGCATCGGCGGGGATGCTGGCCAGCCATGTGTGCTCGGACACATAAGACAGCAGTCGCAGACCCCTCGGGATCATCGCGGCTCGCCATTCGACGGTGGGAGTGCCCTCCAGTTGAATCCGCACGTGCATCCAGTCGGAGGCCGCCGGCGATGAGTCACGGAACGAAGACGCACAACGCCGCGATGGGACGAACGCTTCGCCGCGAGCGGTTACCGCACCACCCGCCAGGACGGCCAGCACCAAGGCAAGAGCCCCCACGTTGTTCATCACCACCCTACTCCCGTCTGGGTTTGCATGGACTTCGATTGGCGGGTCCTCCTGGCCGCTGACCAAAGACACAATATAAGACCTTCCTGGCCCTGCACAGGGATAAGTATACCATTTTCGCCCCGGTATTTCCAGCCGGGTGATTGCCGGCAGCCGACACAACCGATTGTTCTTTCCACAACATCGTGTTCCGCAAAAAGACCTCGGTCCTCCGACGCTCTGCGCCGTCTTGGGTTGCAGCAAGCGTCGTCCTTGGACCTCAAGCGGATCTGGATTTCGGTCGATGAATCCTTTGCCGACTGCGAAGGGGAGAATCGCCGTCCGGTCTCTGGGAGGAGGTGTTGGATGAGTGCACATTCGATCCGGAACAAAGTCCGCGTCTGCAGACGGTGCGACTACCTCTGCGTCAAGTGCCCCCACGCTCTACCGTGTGAGATGCTCGGTCAGCGGGTGCGGCCCACCGAATGCTTCATGTGCTGGCACAACGAAGGAACCGCCTTACCGAGAGACTGCCGGGTGCGGAACCGCACGGCGGCCACCCCATCCCGACGTTCTCACGTGAACCGCTTCTGATGCGAACACTTCGCCGGCCGGGCCAGTATCGAACGACAAAACCAAGGAAATGAATGTTGGAGGTACGACCCTCAATACATTGGATCTGGAGCGTGCCCTCATCGAGCATCGATACTTCGAGGTCTTCTCCAACGGCGATCCGCAGATCCACCGGACCCTGCAACTGCTGCAACAGAACACGCAGACCCACCTGCGGAAAGCCCAGGACCTCTGGGAAGCCTGCAAGCAACCGGCAACCCGATGACTCGCAGGCCTCCTGTGACGTGGAACTTCATTCAACAATCGCTTGGTGAGCGAGGGCTTCGAACTGGTCGTTGAGCGTGGCCTTGCCGCTGGGGCTGATCTGGGCCATGCACACGCCGATCATCTTCTCCGAAGGGTCGATGAAGAACGTCGTGTACCAATATCCGCCCCAGCGGTAGGCGCCGACGCTGGTCAGCTCGCTCTCGCGGAGATTGCGTGTGACACCGAACCCCAGACCGAAACCCATGTCGCGATTCAGGTCGCCGATCTGGTCCGTGCTCATCATCTCGACGGTCTTCGGGCTCAGCAGGCGGACGCCGTCCAGTTCGCCCTTGTTGAGCATCATCTGGATGAATCGGGCGTAGTCGGGGACCGTCGAGCAGAGCCCGCCGCCGCCGGAGCGGTAATTGTGCGTGCCCGCGTAAGGATAGTCTACCGAGGCCTTCATGTTCCCCTCGCCGAGAACACCGTCGGGCAGACGCTGGAGACCGCCGTCGGCGCCGGGGCTGTAGACCGCAGCCAGACGCGACACCTTGCTCTCGGGCAGGCGAAAACCCGTGTCGTTCATTTTCAGCGGCGCGAAGATCCGCTTCTGCAGAAACTCGTCGAACGGCATACCGGAGGCGACCTCGACCACCCGACCCAGCACGTCGGTTGAGAGGCTGTACGTGAACGCCTCGCCCGGCTGATGCACCAGCGGAATGCGGGCGAGCTTCTTCATGTCCTCCGCGAGCGAGTCCTCGTCCTGGATCAGACCATGCGTGATCCCCGCCTCGGCGTAGAGCTTGCCGACCCGGTCGTCCCATTGGTAGGTCAGGCCGGAGGTATGCGTCAGGAGGTGGCGGATCGTGATCGGGCGCCTGGCGGCGACAACGCCGTCCTGGGCCGACGGATCGCCCGGCGCGAGCACCTTGACGTCCGCGAATTCGGGAATGAACTTCGAGACCGGGTCGCTGAGCCGGAATTTGCCCTCTTCATAAAGCATCATCACCGCGACGCTCGTGATCGCCTTGGACATCGACGCGATGCGAAAGATCGTCGTAGGAGTCATCGGGATCTGCTTCTCGCGGTCCTGCATGCCGACACACTGGAAGTAAGCGACCTTACCCTCGCGGGCGACCATCGCGACCGCCCCTGCCAGCAGGCCCTCATCGACGTGCCTTTGCATCACCGCGGTGATCCGGTCCAGGCGGTCCTGCGACAGCCCGACCGACTTGGGCGACGCCTTGGGCAACCCCTGCCCCAGCGACAAAGACGACAAAGCGACCAGAACCGCCAAGGCACACAGAAACCCATGTTTCGATCTTGCCATGATCTCAGACCTCCAAGACAACAAGCCCATCTCCACGAATCCTATGCCGCAGACAACACCACTGTCGGGGACTCTATCCCCGGACCCCTGGCATTTTGCGCTTTGGGCCGATGGCATGCCAAGAGATCCCCATGCCCCAATCCCATTCGCGTCGTCACTCAGGCGACCGCAACAGACTCAAACTACCCGCAAGACCCCTCGACATCAAGTGTCTTCACCAAACCGACAGGGTATGGGTGTGCCCAGATCCTCCGGCGACCCAACAAACGACGCCCGCTCGCCTGCGGAATCCCCCTGCGATGGAACTGAAACCACAAGACAACATCGGCTCGTTCTGTTATCATGTTGCTGGCCCAAGGCAGAAAATGCCAAGGGTTTGGGGACCGCGTCCCCAAGAGCCCGAATGGGCGGAAATCGGATCCCTGTATTCACGGGAGGCAAATCATGTCGAACGCAACCATGCCCACAGGCAAGATCGATAATCTCACGATCAGCCGGCTCATCCTCGGCGGCAACCAGTTCAGCGGCTGGTCGCACAGCCGGGACCTCAAGTACCTGCGGGACCTGTTCAAGGCCTACGCCACGCCGGAGAACGTCATGCGGACGCTCGAACTGGCGGAAGAAAGCGGCGTCAACGCCATCCTCTCGGGCGAAGCGGACTACCTCACGCGATACTGGAAGGAACGCGGCGGCAAGATCCAGTGGATCGCTCAGATCCATCCCAACACCAAGGACGTCACGAGCAACGCCAAGCGGGCGATCGACCTGGGCGCGGCGGCCGCGTACGTTCAAGGCGGCGTGGGCGACAGCTTCGTCAAAGGCGGCCGGGTCGATCTGCTGGCCCAGGCGTTGGACTTCATCAAGAGCAACGGCATCCCCGCCGGCATCGGTGGTCACTCGATCCAGGTGCCGATCGCGGTGGAGAAGGCCGGCATCAAGCCCGATTTCTACATGAAAACCCTGCACCACGGGAACTACTGGTCCGCGACCCCGCCCGAGAAGCGGGTCGAGTTCAATGTCGACAGCAACAGCAGCGACGACCACGACAACATCTGGGAAATCGCCCCCGAAAAAACGATCGAGTTCATGAAAGGCGTGACGACTCCCTGGATCGCGTTCAAAGTCCTCGCCGCCGGCGCCATTCACCCCAGCAGCGGCTTCCAATACGCCTTCGAAAACGGCGCGGACTTCATTTGCGTAGGCATGTTCGATTTCCAGATCCGCGAAAACGCGATCATCGCCAGAAACGCAGTCGCCGCGTGCCAGAACCGCCCGCGCCCCTGGCGTGCGTGAGAAGCGGTGACTCGGGACTCATGGCCTGTGACTTGGGATCGGGTAGCACGTGTAAGATGTGCCGTGCACATCACTGGTACGCCCCCCCACGCTGGCTGACGGCGACCCACCCGTCAAATCACGGGATCGGAGGAATCCACCCACGTTACGTTCAATCCTGAGCCGCAATAAGGGAGATGTTCCGGGAATCCCCCCCCAACACGCCGGAAAAAGTGCCGGACACCGTCCCGTTCACGCACATCATCCTTCATCAATCGACAATTCCAAGAAACATTCTGCCCGGAATTCGTCGAATTGTCAAGGACAAGCAACCGGCCGGGAGGGGTCGTACGAAAGACCGCCTCCGGCCGCAGGGGCGGCAGTCAAAGACCGCGTCATGTCACCCTCGCTACGGCCTATTTCAATGCTTGACCCCGCTCTTCGGTATCTCCTCCGCCGTGCCTGTGTGTGAAATGTGTAGGTCTGACACTACTCTTCCGGCGGACTTCGTGCGCCTGGTACGGAGTCCCTTCAGCCGACAGGAATGTAGCCCAGCCGCCCCCGGCTGGGAGCGCTGGGATCACCCCCGAGGGCGGGGGTGCCACACACGGTTCGATTGCCGATCTTGCTTGTCAAAGCTCATTAGGGTGTGCCATGCACACCTTTCCGCCGAAATCCGGATCCGTCCGCTGCTTCCTTTGGGCGGACGGCCCTTGCCAACACGCGAATGACCCGTTGACGGTATGACTTCAGACGCCAGAAAGACGGTGTGCACGGCACACCCTACCGCTATCGGCTTCTCGTATGATCGATGAGCGTCACGCCTGAGCGGACCCAGACGTGACGCTCGCGATGCGAAGCCAATCGTCAATAGTAAATAGTAGATCGTCAATCCGCCGCCTCGGCGGTGACTTGCACGTCGTCGAGGTTCCAGCCGGGGGCGGTCACCCAATCGTCCGTCGGGCCCATGCCCCAGCGGAAGTAGACCGTCGATTTGCCGTCGGCGATGCCCGCCGGGACCGCGTACTCCACGTATTGCCAACTCGCGTCCGAGACGTGCGACAGGCCGGTTGTCCAGAGGTCCGTCCACGTCGCGCCGTCGCCCGACACCTGGACACAAGCGAAATCGTACGGCGCCTCGACGTTGAGCCACCGCCAGAAGCTCAGGCGGATATTCTTGTAGCCTGTACAGTCGATGGGACCGGTCGTCGCGTACCGCGTCTCGCCCAGGTTGTCGGCGTAGTCGCCCTCGAGGGCGTAGCCGACGACGTTGGCGCCGGTCCGGCCGGAGACGGGGTCCTTGTCCCAGGAGCCACCGCCTTGCGGCTTGCCCCAGGCCCAGCCTTCATCGAGCCTCCAGCCCGGATCGCTGTCCATGTCCGCATGGTAGATCGCGTTGGAGACCACGGTCACCGAGGCTGTGCGGCTGGACTGCCGGACGCCGTCGGTCACCAGAAACGAGAGCGTATACGTCTCGAACGCCTGGTCGGCCGCGGGCTTCCAGTGCAGGGTGAGCGTCTTGGGATCGTACCAGGCACCCTTGGGCAGGTTGCCCACGGACCACCGCAAGGGCAGATCCCCAGGGTTTGAGGCGGTCAGTTGAAGATCGAGACGCTCGCCCGGCCGGATCTCGGACGGAGCCGAGAGGGAGTCCAGTCGGGGCGCCGGCGCGGTCCATCCGGAGTTCTGCACGTCGTGGCGCGACATGCCCCAGTCGATCAGTCCCGCGTCATACGGGACCGGAAGGTCCAGCACGTGGAACCGGTAATCGTCGCCGGGGACGATGATCTCCAGATCGCCGTCGAGGTCGAGGTCGCTGAGGGTCGGAGTGACTTCGTAATCCGTGGACAGATTCATCATCGGGAATCCCGGCGTGATCGAACCATCGGCCTCCCAGGCCATCAGGGGCTCGCCGCCGGAGCCGACGATCAATTCCTTCGTGCCGTCGCCGTCGATGTCGGCCACCAGCGGCGTGCACCGGCTCGGGTCGCCCATAATCGTCTTGGGGTACCCTTTCGCGGTCTGCAGTTTGCCCTTGTGGTCGAACGCGTACACGCGAGTGAACAGGAAGCCGTCGCCTTCGACGTACGTGGCGACGTACACCTCGCTCAGGCCGTCGCCGTCGAGGTCGCCGATGCACAGGCCGCCGCCGGTGTCGAGCGGATCGTCGGTCCGCGTCTTCCAGACGGTGCTGCCGTCGGCGCGAACCGCGGTCACTTCGGTTTCCGTGCAGAAGATCATCTCGGTCTTGCCGTCGCCGTCGAGATCGGCGAAGGCGGTCCCCTTGGGACTGCCCCCGCGCCAGCGCGCGACCTGCTGACCGTTGTGGTCCAGAATGAACGTGTACAGTCGGTTCAGGCCCGGCCCCAGGCCACACAGGGCGATCTCCACGTCGCCATCGCGGTCGAGGTCGGCCACGCTGATCGGCCCGGCGGCGGTGTAGCGTCGGCGCCACAGGTCGCTGCCGTCGTGCTGCAGGGCGATCAGGCCGTCGGTGCTGCCCGACTCCAGATCCAGCGCGACGAGGATTTCGCTGTCGCCGTCGCCGTCGAGATCGGCCAGCACCGGCCCGGCGGCGATGTACCCGTACCAGCCGCCGACCGCGGCAGGCCAGTTGCCGTCCACGGGCTGACCGCTGTCGACGTGGAAGGCGTAGACTTCACCGTCCACTTCCGATGCAGCGACCACTTCGTAGTCGCCGTCGCCGTCGATGTCGCCCACCGCCAGAGACGAAGGCCAGCCGTAATAGCCGACCAGCACCGGCCAGTTCGGCAGCGAATTGCCGTCGGCGTCCCAGAGGTGCACCATGCCGCCGGCCCAGTAGGAGTCGAGGTCCACCGCTCCCTGGAGGATCTCGTTGCGACCGTCGCCGTCGACGTCCATACACAAGGGGCTGCCCATGAAGTAATAGTAGGAGTACTCTTCGGAATCCGGGTCCTCCGGGAACGGCCAGGGGGCCTGTTCCTTCGCGTCGGTGACGCCGAAAATCCGACGGTCCGTATGAACCCGGTCGCCCCGGTTCACACGAATGCGGAGTTCATACGTCCCGGCGCCCGGATTCGGGACAGTCACGCAGAGGATCCCGTTCGGATCGGTCGGCGCAGCGCCTTCGCCGACGAGCGTCCACTGCTCGCTCCCATACGCGCGGCAATCGAGCTGATATGAATCGCCGTGGACGAATAGGCACAGAGACAACTCGTTCCCGTCGGCCGGGAAGACCTGGTTGGGCATTGGGGCGAAGATCTCGCTGAGAGGATAGGCTTCGTCCGCCCCTTTCAGGGCCTTGTAGGCGTTGACCCGCCCGGTTCCGATGTAACCGAGATCGGAATCCAGGTCGCCGTAGTAGATCGGGTCTGTCGTGTTTTCCAGGATGGCCCGGACCTGCACGTGGGTCAGTTCGGGTCGATGCGCGAGCAGCAGTGCCCCGACGGCCGCCACATAGGGCGAGGAGAACGACGTCCCGGCCGTCGAGATGTACTGACCGTTGACGTCCGTCGTCACGATGTCGGTCCCAGGCGCCGCGATGTCCACCCAGGACCCGAAGGTACTGTGTCCGGTCTTGGTGTCCTCGCCGTTGGTGGAGGCGACCGCCAGGACGTTGGGATAGGCCGCGGGGTAGTGCGGCCGGCTGGAATCCGAGTTGCCCGCGCTGGCGACCAGGAGCACGCCTTTCTCATAGACGTTGTCGATGGCTGCTTTGACGACCGGATCGCCCTCGGGCCCGAAGACGTCGCCACCGAAACTCATGTTGACGACGCGGGCGCCGTTGGCCGCGGCGTAGTCCAACGCGTCGGCGATCTCATTCGATTTATACTGTACTTCGAGCACCATGATACTGCACTGCCAGTTCACCCCGCAGACGCCCTTGCCGTTGTTGCCGACGGCCCCGATCACGCCGGCGACCTCGGTCTCGTGCTCATGCACCGGCGTCATGTCGTGGCTGCCAGCGGCGAAATCCCATCCGTGGAGATCGTCCACGTATCCGTTGCCGTCGTCGTCGATCTTGTTGCCGGCGATCTCACCGGGGTTGATCCAGATGTTGTCTTTGAGGTCGGGATGGTTCACGTCGACGCCGGTCCCGAGAACGGCCACCACGATGTCCTGGCTCCCGGTCGAGATGTCCCAGGCGTCTTCCATCTGGATCAGTTGATGGGCGTATTGATCGGGAAACTCCGGATCGTTGGGCGTCTTACACGGACGATAAAGATAATTGGGTTGGGCAACCTCCACCGCGGGATCGCGCTGGAGTTCGGCGCATACCGTCGGCACGTCGCGGTCGGTCTTGAGCACGTAGAATCCCAGCAACGCCTCGGAGCGGGCGAACGTTTCGTCGGCCGACGCGATGCCCAAGGGGCCTTGCGAGCCCTTCTGCCTCGCCTGCTCGTGAACGCGTTTGAACACAGGTCCCTGGCTCTGCACGCCGTACGTCGAGTGCAGTCGCGAGAGATTCGCCCGGTCGCGTTGGAGAATCGCATCTTCCGACAAGGCGCCAATTGCACCGGCCTGCGAGCCTCTGAGCTTGACGATCACCTCACCGACGACGAAATGGGGGCGCGATACGAATGGTCCAGCCACTTTGTCCGGCGCATCCGTCTGCGAATCGCCAATCGCTTCCGCACCGGCCGCAGCGTTGGCCAACGCCACCACGCCCACCAGGACTCGTACCCTCATACTCCACGCGCTTGCGCTGAAGATGCCCATGCTGTTTCTCCCAAGCTCCATTATGTCGCCTCGCCTCAGAGCCACGACTCCGCGTCCACGAGGTTCAGTTCTATTGTACTCCCGGGCTTCACAGAATCAAAACACATCCACTTCCAAAGAGCAGCGAGTCCTGCACCCCTGGATGCAAACCCAAGGTTTTGACGCGAGGATGTCATCGAGGTAGATCCGCCCGCTGCCGCCTTGCGCGGGATTCTTGCGGTCGCCCACGCCGAGGCAGAGCGTTCTGATTCGGGACAGGTTCACGCCGATAAAGCGGATCAGCGGGATCTTCCACTCGGTCCAGGCGGTGGCGTTGACCGCTACGGGATCGGGAATCCCCCACGATCTTCCCTGTCGCGTTTCACGAGGACCGATACCTATTCCTACGGGTTTTGCGGATCCCAAGTCAAGGACTTGAGGTCATAGTTCTTGAACCGCCGGAACTCCGCGGGTAGCATGGGCCGGTCGTGATGTCGTAAGCTCGGTCATCGGCCTTTGTGGAGGACACAAGATGAAGTGCATCGCCGGTTTGGGGGTGGTTTGTATGCTGGTTCTGGGGGCGTCGGGGTGTGCTCGGAGCGTCGAGATCATCGCCCATCGCGGGGCGTCGGACCTGGCGCCCGAGAACACGCTGGCCTCGGTCAAGCTCGGCTGGGAGAAGCAGGCTGACGTCGAAGTGGATGTGTATCTGACCAGCGACCAGCGGATCGTCTGCATCCACGACAGGACGACCAAGCGAACCACCGGCGTGGACCTCAAGGTCAGCGAGACCGACTCGGCCCAGTTGCGCCGGCTCGACGCCGGGAGCTTCAAGGACCCGAAATTCTCAGGCGAACAAATCCCCTTCTTGGAAGACGTGATTGCGACGATCCCGCCGAAACGCAAGCTCTACGTCGAGATCAAGTGCGGCCCGGAGATCCTGCCCCTGCTCCAGCAGGTTATCGACGCCAGCGGCAAGAAAGAGCACATCGTCATCATCGGCTTCGACCTCGCGACCGTCACCGCGGCCAAGAAGCTGATGGGTCTGCCGACGTATTGGCTTAAAGGCACCGAGAAGGTCAAGGACACCGAGCAGTGGATTCCGCACGACGCCTCGCTTGCCCAAACGACAAGAGACCGCGGTCTCGACGGACTGGACGTGCACTATGCCGGCGTAAACGAAGAGTTCGTCCGCGGAGTGCGGGCCCACGGACAGAAGCTCTACGTCTGGACCGTGAACGACCCCGACGAAGCCGCCCGACTGGTCGCCCTCGGTGTGGACGGCATCACAACCGACCGACCCGACTGGCTGCGGGAGCAATTGCGCAACCGCTCCCGACCGGGAAAATGACCGGCCGGATCAACAGGCAACGCCGCAGAGATGGCGGCCGTATCGCTTGTCCTCCTGCTGAATATGATGGACAAGCCAGTCCTGCAGGAAGTTGCCGACGCCGACGGAGGTAACCATCTTACCGGCTTGGATCTTTTCCTGCATTTCGACGACCTTGGCGGTGAAGTGCTCGTGCAGTTGCTTGTGCGCAGCCAGGCCAGGGTACTGACGCGAGGCCAACAGACGCTCCTCGGATGCAAAGTGCACTTTCGTGTAAGTCACCAATTCGTTGACGATCGTCTTGAGGACCGCAGCCCCCTCGCCTTTGGCCATCGCTCCGTGCAGACGATTGATCATCTCGATCAGCCTCTTGTGTTGGGTGTCCATTTCCAGCACACCGACCGATAACTGTTCATTCCACTCGACCAACGCCATGGTTCGTACTCCTCCAGGGGATGTGGAGAAAATCCGGCCCCCAATCCCGTCCATATGGTTCGTTCGCGTGTCACAGCGCCGCGCGTCTTACGGATATCGACCTGCTCCCGTCCGGCCTTGAGCGGGAAAAGGGGCTGTTTTCGTCTTCCGGGGCGATCTGCGCGCAGGCGGGAACCCTGGAACCATGGGTTGGGGAGGGTGTTCCGTTGGGGATGGGTTCCCCGCCTTCATAAGTGACCGTATGATCCCGGCGTCTTCGAGAGACGCAGGAATCGAACACGATCACCAGTGAATCAGTTGCGGTCAAGGCAGATCACGAGGTTTTGCGGCCGGCCGACATAGGGATCGAACGGCCTGACGTTCACCTTTTTCGAGATGCCCTGGCGCCCCCCGGCTTGCACGTTCAGAACGTGCGAACCCGGCACCGTGAGAAAACCCCGACCGATAGTATCTATATACACAGGCTCGACTGCGCCGAAGGGGCTATCGAGCCGGATTTGCGCGTCGTCACGAACCCAGCCGCGTTCATCGACCACCTGCACGAGCAGAAAGCCCGTCTGTCCGGCCGACGCATTGGACAAGTCCAGATCGAACGGCGTGTCCCCTTCCTCGTGCAACTGCACCTCCGCAATCGGGGGCACATCATAGAACGCGCACGAGATCTCTCCGATGAAATACCGACCCGCCGGCAACCGTTGGACGCGATAGCTGCCGTCCGAGGCGGGCTGCACCACCGCAAGGACATCCTTCTGCCGGCGCCACAGAACGAGCGTGCGGGCACCGACGCCGCGAACGAAGCCGGCGACACCCGCCTTCCAGACCGGCAGATCGACCGTCAGTTCCCATCGGGCCCTGCCGGCGTCCAGCGTCACGGTCTTCTGCCAGAGCGTCTGGTCCCGGCGTCTGACGTTCAGCACGTAATCGCCGGGCTCGACGCCCTTGACCACGTAGGGCTCGCCCGCCGCCGACGGAGCCTCGGCGATCCCCGTCGGCGTGGACCCAAGCCTCTGCCCTTTCGTCAGAAAGACGCTGTCGATCCCCCAGCCGTCGGCGGCGTCTGCGCCGTTCAACGTCACGTACAGATTCGACGCGTTGGGAGGCAGAACGCCCACATCCGTGTCGGCGTCTGCCACGGTCACCGTCCCAACGACAAGCCACGAGTTGTGTTCGGCGGACTGCCGGCGGTAAATGCTGTACACGCCGGGCAGGGCGCCGCCGAAAGTGAATCCTCCCTGCGTATCGGTTGTCGCATAGCAGGTGAACGCGCCCGAATGCGGCGAGCGGGCCGGCCCGATCAGCAGCCGGGCCCCGGCCAGCGGGACGCCGTCGATGACCACCCGACCTCGAACCACAGGAACGCCGCCCAGATCCACACGAACGACCTGCCCATCGCGCGGCGCCGCCATCCGGCACACGACGCCCTGTCCCTGCCACTTGTTGATCCTCTGGACGTAACACAACTCCGCAGGAAGATGTTCGATGCGATAGAAACCGTCGGCGTCCGTGACGGCCTGGCCCAAACGACCGGCCGCCTCGTCGCCCAATCCCAGGTAGTCCACAGCGTCCTGGACATAGATCACCTGTCCGGCCTCGGGCCTGCCCTGGAGGTCATAGACGGTTCCCTCGATCGTGCCGCCTGCGGCGAGGACCACTTCCACGTTTGCCCCGGCTCGGCCCGCCACGACGGGAATTCCCTCGACGATGCGAGGGGCATAATCGGGATGGACCACTCGGATCGTCTCGGTTCCAGCGGGCATGTGGTCAAGCGTGAAGGCGCCGTTCACGGTCTCGACTGCCCCGCTCTGGTCCATGAACACGTTCTCGATCTCCGTCATGTTCCCGCCGGCCACGGACAGCGGAACGACGGTTGCGCCGCGGATGGGCTCGCCCTTTGGGTTCACCACACGACCCGAGATCGAGCCCCCGGTCGAGAGAGCCACGACGACGTTCCTGAGCTCATCGGTGCTGATCGGCTCGCTCCACGCCGTGGCGTATCCCTGAGCAGTCACCTGCACTTGGTAGACCCCGGGGCCTACGAGGTCGGCGATGAAGTCCCCCCTTTCGTTCTCGAAATCCACCCACCGATTCGGCTGCACATACAGCGGGCCGCGCAGCGATCGGAGCTTCTTGACGCGAATTCGGAAGTGCTTGATGGGTTGGCCGTTCTGGGCGTCCACGACGTTGCCCGCCAGTTCCAGCCGGGTGATGTAGTTCAGATCGACCCGCAGATCGGAGCACGGCGCAACCACATTGTCGACCGTCGTCTCCTCGATGTTCTCGCCGGAGAAGGTCAGGCTGTAGACGCCTGGCTCCAATCGCTCGATCGCGAAGGCGTCTTCCAGTCGTCCGTCGGGCTTGCGTGTGACATCCAGGAAAATGTAGGCGCCGCTCGGGGACATCATCGTGATCCGCACGGAATCAGGCATCTTCTCGCCGTGAAAGACCAGAAACCCGCGAATCGAAGCCAGCGACTGTGGCGACTTGCCGGGCAGCCGCACAACGAGCGGCTCGTCACCGGGCCAGGGGAGCTGGGCCCGCATGACCTTCTGGCTCATGAATCCTGTGTCGCTCGTGGGCGTCCGCACCGAGAGGTCGTACCAATCTTCGACGATGTGGTTGAACGTGAGTGTCCCGTCGTCAGAGGTTCTGTACCCCGGCAATCCGTAAGTGCAATGCCACCAGGTGGGCGCGATCTCAATCTCGGTGTTGGCCGCAGGCGCGCCGTCGGAGTATTCCACGCGAGCCTGCACCGGTGCGCCTCGCTCCAGCACGATCCGGACCTGGCGAACGATGTTGGGGTCCGTCAGTCGAACGGTCGTCCGCGCCGGCGCATAGTCGCACTCGCTGCGGGTGTACAGCCGTCCCTCGCGTTCCTCGACACCCACCGGGATGGTCCGCCACGCGGTGATCAGATAGTCCGTATCGGCCGGCGGGAACCCGCCCAGCAGGAGATAGCCGTTGGGGTCCGTGGTGCGGGTGTACACCGACCGATTCACCTCTCTCATCCGGTCGTCGGCCAGCAGCGTCCCCACCACCGTGGCGCCGGGGATCCCCGCGCCGTCGGCATCGACCACCCACACATCGACCATGCAGGCCTTACGTAAGCGGAAGTGCCTGACGATCTGCGCATCAGGGCTCAGGTTCACGCTCAAGGCGCCGTCGTCCTGCGAGCCCCCCAGATACGCCTCGCAGGAGACGGCAAGGTTGTAGACGCCTGCTTCCTCGATCCGGTCGAGGGCATAGAAGCCGTTGGCGTCGGTGATCATCGTGTAGACGTTTCGCAGTGAGACGGTCAGACGCGCCCCCTGCACCGGTTCGCCGGTCTCGATGTCGGTGACCCGACCGCTGAGCACGCCGCGGGGTTCAAACTCAATCCCGTCGGCCGCAATCGCGATTCGCGATCGGCGGTCTCTGACGCCGGTCGTCGTCCGAACGGACGAGGCGGCGCCGGAAGTCTCTGAATCGCCGGCAAGTTTGCCCGCCGGCGTCGTGTCAGGTTCCGTCGCAACGACAGACAGAGCAGCGTCCGACGGCGACTTTCCGACAGACTCGACCACCGCAGGCCGGCCGGCCGGTTCTTTCGTGTCGTTCATCTGCTTGTAGGCGACGATTCCCCCCGCCAGGATCACAGCCCCGACCGCCACCGCAGTTACCTTGGCCGTCAGGCCGGAGAGGACCGATGCGGCGCCGTACGACCCACCCACCGCGGCAGCAGCGGTCCCGGTGCCCTTCAGGCCCAGCGAGACAATCGAAGCGATGACAGCCGCGGTGAAGGCCTTTCCCGGTCGGGTCCCGGCGATGGTGTTCTCGATCATGTCGGCCATCTGCTCCCGCAGCAGACTGCGTCCACGGTAGATCCTCTGTCGGGCGGCCTCCTCGGTCAAACCCAACTGCGCAGCCACTTCCCGCGTCGACTTGCCCTCGCGGTAAAAAAGGACCAGGGGCTCTCGGACCCCTTGCGGCATCTGAGCGAGCGCTTGCCTGATCAGCGCCTGCTGTTCCTCGAACATCACCACCTCCTCGGGTCCAGACTCGCGAGAGATCGTCTCGCTCGCGGCCTCCAGCGAGGCTGCCCGGCCCACCACGTCCCGTCCCTGGCTGCGAAACCAGTTCTGCACTGTGTTCCGGGCAATGCTGCACAGCCAGGCCCGGAACTTGCCCAGATCCTGAAGTTGACCGAGGCCCTTCCAGGCCCGCACGAAGGCGTCCTGCGCCAGCTCCTCGCTCCGCCCGGAATCCCCAGTAGCTGCATAGGTAATCGCACAAACGAGCGATTGATACCGTCCCACGACGACGCCAAACGCCTGGGCGTTGCCCTCGCGGCTGGCTTTCAGCAGGTCGACATCACTTTTCCACCGGTCAAACATCGTGCGAGTCCTGTCAAGGAAGGCTCCCAATTATAACCCTTCCAAACCATTAGAAACCAGCGGAGGGAAAATGTGACAAGAAAGTTGGCAGAAAAGAAGATGTGATGCGGATTCTGGCTGATTCGCGATCGGTTTTTATCATCCCTTCACGTGGCTCAGCGTAGGTGCCAGACACAGGGTAGCGAAGTGGAAGATTGGGCGTACGACCGATTAAAACAAAAACTCACGCCGGCCTTGGGGGAAACCGGCGTGAGTCGGAGAATCACGTCTTGTGTCGGAATGCGTACGGCGTTATGTGCCTGCCGGAACGATATAGATCTCGACCCGGCGGTTCTTCGGATTGCCCTTCTTGCCGGCGGCGTTGGGCTCCAACGGTCGGTACTCGCCGAACCCGCGGACGCTCAACCGCGTCGGCGCGATCCCATTCTGCTCCATCAACTGCTCCACCGAGATCGCACGGTGCACCGACAGATGCCAGTTCGTGGGATGATCGACCTTCGTCTGGGGTCTCAGGATCGGGATATCGTCGGTGTGACCGGCCACAATAATGTGGAATTCCTTGGCGGCTTCAGTGTTGAGAATGCCGCACAGGGTCTTGACCGCCCCGGCCGCCTGACTGGTCACCGCATCACTGCCCTTCTCGAACAGCAGGTCGCTCTTGAACTTCACCAGGCCTCGGCTGGCGTCATACTCGACCATGTCGTTGCCCTTGGCGAAATCCTCCAACGCGGTGTTTAACTCAACCGGCAGCGGCGAGACCCCCATCAGCCTGGCCTGCATGGCCTTGATCAACTCTTCTTTCTTGGCGATATCCTCTTCAAGAGCGGCGATCTTCTGCCTCAACGCGTCGACCTCGACCCCTCCGGTGGCGTTGGCGGCATCCAGCTGCTTCCGAAGCTGATCCAACTGCAGCCGGGCCGTCTGCAACTGGCTCTCAAGTTCCGCGATGCGGGCCTGCTGCGTCTGGTTGCGTGTCCTGAGATCCTTCATCTGCTGCGATTCACAGCCGCTGAGAAAAACCACCCCGACGAACAAACCCAGGACGATCAGGACGGTCGAACGTGTCACACTCCGCATTGCTGAATCCTTTCCAAGAACCGAAATCCGTTTTTGAGTCCCATAAGAAACGAGCGGATAACTCAGAACCACATGCCACCAATTGCCTCGACAGCCGGACCGGCTGCGAGATGTTAATAGACTGGATTTGCGCAAGTCCGTCAAGGATAAATTAGGGAATCCCTCCGGCAATTCTGTATCTCCGACGATGTCGCGAGAGCACAAGAATGAAACCGCCCCTGCCACAGATGCCCCGACCGCAATCCCTCCGGCCATTCTGGACATGCGATGACTCTACCAACCGAGCACACGCCGCATCAACAGAAAGATGTGCACCGTCCCCCCGCTGCCGAGGACTGTGCAGAGACAACACAACCACAAGATCATACGCTCACATCCTCTCATTCCTTGGCTCCCCTGTTCTCGTGGGGATAACGGGGGACGGGAGTCTGTTTCCATGCTCCTCATTCGTGCAATTTCATTCGCTTTTTCATCCGTTTGCCGTTCGTCCTCGGGCCTTCTTCGTTGCACGCTACGACGTCGGCGACGCCAGGGCGCGGCCCAGGGTCAGGCCGTGGTAGAGGGCCTCGTCGGCGTTGATGTAGGCCCATTCGCCGAACCGACCGACCGTGTGGATTCCGCGATCGAGCAGCCAATCCTTCAGGCGGGCGACGACCGCATCGCGGTCGTGCGTGGGGACCGGATAGCCATAGGGCACGGAAACGACCTCGGTCGCTCGAATCGCGCCGGGCGACGAGATCAGACCCCATTCGACCAACTGGCTCGCCACCGCACCACCCAGGTTGTCCAGAATCGCCCCTTTCTCCTGCAGGGCCGAGACCTCCGCCACGATCGCATGCTGGGGCAGCGCCCGCAGAGAGGGCGAAGAATTGTGGTTCAAGGCGGTCTTGTGGGCGGGATACTCGGGGTCCGCACAATAGACACGCTGGATCGGCGTGTCCACGGGATGCCCCACGACGACAATCGCCAGAGCCAGCGGCAACGCCTGCAAACGCGCTGCGGCCGCTCTGTGCTCCGACGGCACGTCCGGCAGCATCGCCAGCAGCCGGTCGAGCGGAATCGTGGACACCAGGCGATCCCACCGCAGGCTCGTTCCATCGGCCAGGCTCAGCAGGCGGTCCTTCGGGTCCACGCGTACGACGGTCCGTCCCAGCCGCAGGTCCGCCAAAGGTCGCGACAATGCCGACATGATTGCGCCGAAACCGCCCTGGGCGGGATAGGCGACGGTGGTGTCGGACTGCAGGGGCTTGCGGCGGCCTGTGGTCTCGTCGAACCGCTCGGTCGTCCCCTGCGAAGCGGCGACCCGTTCGGCCGCCCAGTCCGCGGTCATACGCCGCAGGTCCGTCCCCCAGAGCTTGCGGTTGTACGGAAGCAGGAAGTGCCGCGCGATGCCCGGCCCGAAGCGGCGTTGGAGGTACTCCTCGAAATCCGCAGCCTTTCGTCCGTCCTGGGCCAAGGCCAGTCCCGCCCGGCATTCCTCGACGACCTCGGGTCGTCCGATCGCTTCGAAGTGCGCCTGGAACGGATAAGGGATCATCGTGCCGTTCGTGGCGCAGCGTGCGTCGCGTTTCTGCTCGAACATCTCGACGGCCGAAAACACGAGGTCGCGGATCGCAGGGTGCGGCGTATGGAACGAGTGCCCGCCGTAATCGCAGACCGCGCCCTCTCGCACGAGGGTGCGGCACAACCCGCCCGGCTCGGCCTCCCGCTCGACCACGATCGCCCGGTCGCCCAGAGCAAGCCCCGCGCCGATCCCTGCGGGACCGGCACCGATCACCACGATTCGCTTGTCGTCCTGCATGACTTGCCATCCTGGAACGATACGCCGCGTTCGACTGCGGACGGCATGGTACTCGGGACCGAACGTCCTGACAAGGGCGTGTCCGGATCAGAAAGTACGCCAAGACCGGATGAGCCTTTTTTCTGTCCCCGCCTGCCTGTCGGGGGTAAACTACCGTCTTTCGTTGTCCAATGGGGCAAGTCCCCGCGCGATTGCGACGTCGATTTCGGGAGACGACATGACGGTCTTTGCCTTTGGAATCTGCGTGACGCTGCTGGTGTGGGTTGCCGTCCAGGCGGCGCCGACCGTGGCGTTCGTCCGGGCCCTGCGCCGGGATCGACCACCCCTGCTCGCCGACGAAGACTGCCCCCAGGCTGCGATTCTGCTCTCCGTCCGCGGCGACGATCCCTTCCTGGCCCAGTGCGTCGAGGGCCTGCTGCAACAGGATTATCCGCGCTACACGGTGCGGATCGTCGTCGATCACGTCCAAGACCCTGCCTGGGAGGTGATCGACCGCGTCGTGAAGCGTCATCCCGGAAGTCCCGTGCGCGTCGAGCCGCTGGCGGAACGCTTCGGCACCTGCACGCTCAAGGCCAACAGCCTGCTCCAGGCGGTGGAGGGGCTCGACGCATCTTGCGAGATCTTCGCCATTATCGATGCCGATGTCGTGCCCCACCGCACGTGGCTTCGCGAATTGGTCGGGCCCTTCCGGGACCCCAACGTAGCGGCCGCCACCGGGAACCGCTGGTACATGCCCGCCAAGCCCACCCTCGCCAGCCTCGTGCGCTACGCGTGGAACGCAGGCGCCGCGGTCCAGATGTACTGGGGACGGTGCACCTGGGGCGGCGGCATGGCCGTCCGCGCGCGACTGTTTCGCGAAACGGACCTGCGCGAACGCTGGCGTCACGCCATCGCCAGCGACACCGCGCTGGACGCAGCGGTGCGACAGGCAGGCGGACAGACCGCGTTCGTGCCTGCGATGATGAGTGTCAACCGCGAGTCGTGCACGATGAAGGGCCTCTGGCGGTTCATGCAGCGACAGCTCCTGCATTCGCGCCTGAAAGGAAAGGATTGGCCTCTGATCCTCGTGCACGGAATCGCAACGATAGGGGCCCTGCTCGCGGCTGCGATCGTGTTGGTCGTCGCGGTCGCGCGGGGACAGGCGGTCCCGGCGGCGCTGGCAGGCGGGGGCCTGGCCGTGTACGGACTGGCGATGTTCGCGATGCTCGGCCTGCTGGAAGCTGCTGTGCGAAAGGCAGTGCAGGGTCGAGACGAGCGAACGCAGTGGCTCGGACCCGGGACACTGTTGAAGCTTCTGATCGCGGTCCCGCTCGCGCAGATCGTCTACGCCGCAGTGCTGCCGACGGTCGGCTTCCTGAGAGATGTCACCTGGCGAGGCGTCTCGTATCGCATCGAGGACCGAGGCGTCCGTCTGGTGCGTTACGAGCCATACCGCCGCAAGGGCGGATCGCCCGCCTCGTCCCACTCGCTGTGACGCACGATCGCCCGCCGCGGCCGCAACGCAATCCCTGGCTGCGGAAAGACTTATTGAATGCACGTGGCGCCCTGGGTCGCATCGGGATTCCTTTTCCGCTGAGTTCCGCGACTGACGATGGTTTCTTGCTCTCGATCGTCTCGGGTGTTACGATGAGGTCCGTCTGGACACGACAGTCTTGGTTCCTCAGAAATCCGAGAGTCTTTCTTGGAGCAGTCAGAGATGAAGTGCGTACGATCCGCGACAATCCTTCGGTTGGTTCTCGTTGCCGGCAGCGCGATCGCATTTCCCCGTCAGGACTGGACGGAGGCAACACCCGAGTCTCAGCAGGTGGATTCCGCGAAGCTCCGAGCGGCGGTGTCCTACATGGACGCGAGTTTCGGTCCGGACGGCGCCGACGAGCTCGTGATCGTCCGCAACGGGTATCTGATCTGGAAAGGCCCTCGCAGCGATGCCCATCACAACGTATGGTCCTGCACCAAGACCTTCACCAGCACGGTCCTCGGCGTTCTGGTCGCACAAGGCGTCTGTTCGCTCGACGATCCCGCGGCGACCTATCTGCCAGAACTGGACGATGACTATCCGGTCTATGGTTGTATCCGCTTGCGACACTTGGCGTCCATGTCTTCGGGATATCGGGGACAGGTTGTCAACGTCACCACCGAGCAGCCCTGGGGAGAACCGCTTTCCTATCTGGAGCCGGGCGAACCATTGTTCGAACCGGGGACCCAGGTGCAATATCACGATCACCAGGTGTTCTTGTTGGGCCGGATTCTGACCCGCCTGGCGGGGGAATCCCAGCAGTCCGTGTTCAAGCGGCACATCGCCGACCCGATCGGGATGACCGTCTGGGACTGGGGCGTCAGCGGGAAGGTCGAGGGGATCGACCTGAACAACGCGGCCGGGACTCCCATCCCCCCCGGCATTCGAACCACCGCCCTCCAAATGGCTCGTCTGGGACACCTTTATCTCAACCGCGGCCGATGGGACGGCAGGCAGCTTCTCCCCGCTTCCTTTGTGGACGAGGCCACCCGCAATCAGGTTCCCCGCGTGGGGGCCAGTTCCTTTCTGCATGGGCGCTACGGTTTCTACTGGTGGACCAACGACATCCGACCCGACGGCAAGCGTCCCTGGCCTTCGGCGCCGCCCGGCGCGTACATGTCTCACGGTCACAGCGCGAACTTCTGTTGCGTGATCCCCGAATGGAACATGGTCGTGGTGCGAATGGGGACCCATCCCGTGGCTCAGGGCGTCCAAGGCATCTGGGAAACCGAGGCCAAATGGGACTCGTTCTTCGCGAAGCTTGCGGAATCGCTGACCGACCCGTCGTCCCCGGTCGCGGAGAGCTTCACGCCTCGAACTTGCGTATCGATTCGCGACGGTCGGTGGTTCGTCAATGAGTCGCCAACCTGCCCCGGCACAAAGGCCGAGGGATTGTTGATGAACGTGCGGATGGTCAACGCCGTTTTCGAGGACCGCCACCGCCCCGAGTTCGACCCGCAGGCGAACACGGAGGAGTTCATCGCTCAGATCCCCGACTACGTCGCTCACGGTGTCCGCGCGTTCACGATCGGTCTTCAAGGGGGCATGCCAGGCTATGAGAGCGCTGTGAATTCCGCATTCAATTCGGACGGTTCTCTTTCCGCCCCCTATCTCCGGCGCGTGCGACAAGTCGTCGAAGCCTGCGACCGCGAGGGAGCGGTTGTGATTCTGAGCTGTTACTATCAACGTCAGGACCAACGACTCCGGGATGAAGCCGCTGTCCGTGCCGGCGTCGTCAACGTCGCGCAGTGGATTTGCAGAAGCGGCTTCACCAATGTGATCCTGGAGATTGCCAATGAGTTCGGGCACTCGGGATACGATCACCCCCTGCTCAAGACCTCCCAGGGCGTCGCGGAGCTGATCGGTCTGGCGAAACAGACTTGCCCTTCCCTGCTGGTGTCCGCCAGCGGTCTGGGAGATGGTCGCTTGCCCGACAACGTCGCTCAGGCGAGCGACTTTCTCCTGATCCACTTCAACGAAACACCGATTGAAGAGATCCCCTCTCGCGCAGCTGCATTGAAGGGACTCCACAAACCGATCGTCTGCAACGAGGATGACAAAATCGGCGAGGAAGGGGCACGGGCCTGCGAAGTCAGCGTCGCCCACGGGATCTCCTGGGGGCTTATGCTGGTGGAACTCAATCAGCGTTTTCCCTTCACCTTCCGCGGTGCGGCCGACGATCGCCAGGTCTACGCCGCGATGCAACGAGTGACATCGAGCGCCGCAGGGGTCTCGGAGCCGTCGCCGGCGCGTTAGTCCCTTTTCGGGAACACAAGCGTCTTTCTCTCCACAAACCGCGAGGAACCGAAAGCGAAACCGGGCGACACACCACGACTTCACCACCACGCCTTGAAGCGCAATCGAATGTCTGCCCCCCGCAACCCATTTCAAGGACGGCCTTCGCGGCCATCTCTGTGACGAATATTTTCTTTTATGTTTGTTATATTTTTGTTGAAACGCAGCCTTGTTTATGGTATAATATACATATTGATCGCCATCGTCGGGCGATGAAGCGTGTATTGTGAAGCGTGAAACATAAACCATTCGTTCGGAGGGATCATCATGGCGAGTGTGGCACAGATCCAGGCGAATCGTTTAAATGCGCAGAAGTCCACCGGGCCGCGGACGGCCCAAGGCAAGGCGAGAGCTTCGCAAAATGCCGTCAAACATGGGCTTTTGGCCGAGCAGGTGGTCATTCATGGAGAAGACCCGGCCCAGTTCGATCTCTACCGCGAGGAGATGCTGGCGGAACTGGCGCCGGTGGGTGAGATCGAAATGATGCTGGCCGAGCGGGCGGTGAGTCTGGCCTGGCGACTGAGGCGGGCCGAGCGGCTGCAAAGCGCCATTTTCGCCACGGTCTATCGTGAGAACGCGGGCGATATCGTGCTCTGGCCCAAGCATGGCCTGCCGATCGAACCGAAGCCGGACGAGGAAGCGGTGATCCTGGGCCAGGTGGTGATGACGGACTTCGCCCGCGCCCAGATCCTGGACCGGCTGCTGGTTTACGAGCGACGGATCGAAAACAGCCTCTACCGCACGATGCGCGAGCTGCGCCGGGAGCAGAAGGCTCGCACGGCGGCAGAAACCTCCCCTTCGCAGGCCGATCCCAAGGTCAACAAGATCAATTCGGTCAATGCGGTCCTCCCCCCGCGTTCGAAGGACGTCCTGGTCGTCGATCGAGAGCCCGCGATCCCGACGGAATTGGCTTCGTTTGGCGCAGAGCCAAAGTCGGAGGAAGTTTCAAGTGACGGCGCCGACTTGACACTTCAAACTTCACACTTGAAACTCGCGAAGTCGTCCTGCGAAACGAACCCAATTCCACAAGGCCGGCCGGGGTGCGCGGGATCGCAGGAATGGAATGGGGACAGTCGCCCGGTTGCGGAGGGCGACTGTCCCCATTGAGAACCTGTAGCGACGCTTCGATTACGGCAGCGGGACGCCGAAGCCGATGTCGTCGATGTAGATCGTGCCGGTCCCGCCGGGGGCGGGGGCGGCGCGGTTGCCGACACCGATCGTCAGCGACTTGATCGCGGTGGCCTTGACGTCGCCCGAGGTCAGATCGGTCAGCGGAATCAGCCATTGCTGCCAGCCCATCCTGGCGCTGGCGGCCGCGTCGGGATTCACGACCGTCTTGCCCTTGCCCGCGCTGTCCTTGACCGTCAGATACAAGGCCTCGGGCGAGTTGCCCTCGCGTTGAGCAAGGCCGATCTCCGCGATTTGCCAGGCACCGGAGACGTTGCCGGTGAAGGCGATGTCGGAGAAGTCGGCACCGGTCAAAACTGCGGCGTTGTGGCTGCACAGCGCCAGGCCAATCAAGACCGGCCCGGTCATCGGGATCGAGACCGGCGCTCCGATCCGGGTCCAGGCGACACCGTCGGGCGAGATGAAGCCGGAGAAGTTGTCGCCGGTGCGTTCGAGCTTCACCCAGTAGGGAGCCGCGACCAGAACGGCGCTATTGTCGTTGACCGAGGCGGCGTCCGCAACGGGCCTTCGTTGGAAGCTGGCGCCGTTGCCGGCGCTGGCGCCGCCGGGCGTGATGCACATGAAGCTGTGGACCGCGCCGGCGTTGGTGCTCTGGCGGATCATGACGCCCGCCTTGGCCCAGACGTTGCTGTTGTGGACGCTGTTGACGCGGGCAACGATCGTGCCGTTGCCGGTGAGGGTCTTATGGGCAAAGCGGAACTGGTCGGCGGTGCCCCAGATGTCGGCGCCGAGGCCATTCATCAGAATATGACCGGAAGGCAGTTCCTTGAACCCCGGCGTGACGCCCTGGAAGTAGAGCGACACGGAGCCGGCCCCATGGGCGGTCCAATCTTGAGGCGTGTCAAACGTCCGCTCAGCCTCGGAATAATACGGGGCCTTCGTGTTGTCGTAAGTCAGGGGCATGGACTGCGAGCCGCCGTAGACGATCGTCCGCTCGGCAAAGGGGGCGGTCATGTAGCCGACGGTCGAGCCGCTCAAACCGTTGGTCAGGCCGTCAATCCAGGATTCATAGATCCGGCTTCCCTCATTGTCGGTGTAACCCTCCATGTCGTCGATGGAGGCGAACGATTGCGTCGTGAAGCTCCAGAGATCGCCAGGGTAGGTCTCGGCGGCGCCGACCTCATCGACCTTCCAGAAGTAGCGAGTTGCGAACTTCAGATCGGCCGGAGCGAAGGTGGGTTCGGTCACAGTCTGGGCGGCCACCGCGCCGCCTGCGACCGCCTCTCGATCCGTGCCCAGGTAGACCTTGTGCGAAGCCGCGTCGCGGCCCGATCGCCAGAGGAGCGGGGTCTCGACGCTGACGCCCGTCGCGTCAACCACCGGCTGAGGTGCAAATGCCTTGACCGGAATATAGAAGAACCGGACTTCGCTCAGGCTCGCCTGAGGGGTAACACCCCAGGTAGTGTTGATGGTGAGCCGGACGTACTTGGCCTGGACGCCGCCGAACGAAACGGTGGTATTGGCGGTGTAGGTCGGCAAGCCTGTCCCCCGGGCAAATTCCGGCACGCCGTTGAGAGTCGTCCATATCTGACCGTCGGTGGAATACTCGACGGTCACGTTCCTGGCCCCGAAACCCACGAAGCTTTCGACCACCTGGTTGGAGTTCCAGACCCACATCTCGTGCAACCTGTAGACTTCATCGAACTGGAATTGGATCCAGTGTGGCTTGGCGTCGGTCGCCATCCACATCTGCATCGCATCGGTGGAGTGCTGGTCCAGGCCATTGAGGCCCGAACCGTTGACCGTGTTCTGGGCGCTCATGCCCGCTTGTGCGCTGGAGGCGGTGGCGGTCACGCCAGAAATGGGGTACCCATAGGACTCCGTCGTAAAACTCCACACTTGACCTTCGAAGACCTCATTGTCCGGCGCGTCCCCGACTCCATCCACGCGCCAGTAATAGGTTTGGCCGTAGTCCAGGAGCCCGACGTCCAGGGTCGTGACCTCCAAAGGCAACCCTTTGGCGACGAGCGTCGCGGGATTGGCCGCGGCGATTTCCTCGCGAGAAACGCCGAAGTACACGTTGTGTGTGGCGGCATAAGCCCCCGGCGTCCAGCTCAGATCCGCACTGACGAGCACGTCGTCTGAACCGTTGGAGGGCACCGGTTTCGAAGCCCCTTTGCGGACGAAGAAATTGTCGCCCGCCCGTCCGATGGCCGCAATCTCGTCGGCGGTCAGCGGTTTGTCCCAGAAGGCCACTGTCGAGACATTGATCGGCGCGTCGTCGCGGTCCTGGTTGTTGCCCGCACAAAACAGCAGGATCGTGGAGGCCAGACTGAATCGGCCGTCGACCCCTTGCTGATTGCCCTTGAAGATCTCGACACCGTCGAAGTAGATGTCGTGCCGGGTTCCGTTGTCGACGACCAGGACCATGCGGTACCACGTGTTGCCCTTGGTGGTGAAGCCTTTGGTGCTGGAGTAGCCGACGGCGCCGATTCCGACGGCACCGGAGGAATTGATGGTCCAGTCGGCGTCGTCGACATTGGTCGGATTGGTCTGGAACAGGTCGTTGTAGCCGCTGGGGGGATCGGACAGGCTGCTCGGCGGATAACTGAAGTCGATCAGGAGCGTCCATTCGTTGACTTTCGTACCGCCGCCGTTGGGGGCGATGCCATGTGTACAGATGTAGTAGCTTCCCTCGCCGATCTGCACGGCACCGTCCCCGGGGTTGATTCCCGCGACCGGTTTGACTGTGCCGACCAGTTCCAGCGGGACCCCAAGGGTCGCGGCGCTGAAGTCCGGCGGATCGAATTCCCAGAGACTCTTGGGCTCGGGAACAACGGCTTGAGTTTGCGATACGAAAGTAAAGATCAGAACCAACCACGTAAGCCTTTTCATGCCTTTCTCCTTGCTCCGCAAAAACCATGATGACAGACGATCAGATCCATCGACAATCAGGATCGGCATACGCCAGCCACTCGCGGCTCAATCATCCCTCGGTCTCCGAAAACACCCGAAGAGAACCCGATTGTAGCTCCCGCCCCCTGGAACCACAAGCGAAAAATAACCGGGGTAATGAAGAGGGTACGGTGTCCCCCGACTCCGGCGCTTTGCCGACCCAACGCAGACACTCAATATCCGATTCCTGTTACAACAGGATCATTGCTGCGCTAAATTTCCGTTGGACCAGACAAAAAACCGAAAACGTCGTGTCACTTGGCGGGCAGATACAGGGTGAAAACGCTGCCTTTGCCAGGCGTGCTCTCGACCGTCACCTGTCCGCCGTGGACCTGGGCGATGTGCTTGACGATGGCCAGTCCCAGACCGGTGCCGCCGAGCTTGCGGCTGCGGCTCTTGTCCACCACGTAGAACCGCTCGAAGATCCGCGAAAGGTGCGAGGCGGGGATACCGCAGCCCGCGTCCTTGACGTGGATCGCGGTCTGGCTTTCCCCCGGCTCGACGCGGACTTCCACCGCGGCCCCGGGTTCGCTGTACTTGACCGCGTTGTCGATGAGGTTGACGATCGCCTGCTCCAGAAGGGGCGCGTTGATCTTCGCCTGGACCTCGTCGGGGCAAATGAGTGAGACCGTGATCTGCTTTTGCTCGGCCTTCACCGCAGCCAGTTCGATGGCCGCTTTCAAAATCTCCTTGAGCGAATGGGATTCGAAGGAGATGGCCCGCCGCTCGGCTCCGTCTTCGAGTCGGGACAGACTCAACAGATCCTCGATGATGGAGTTGAGCCGCTGAGCGTGCTTGCTGATGATGCTCACGTACCGCTTGGTCTGCTCGGGATCGGCGACGCCCCCTTCCTGCAGGGCCTCGGCAAAACCTTGGATCGAGGTCACCGGTGTTTTCAGCTCGTGTGAAACGTTGGCCACAAAATCGCGACGTAAGCTTTCCAGGCGTCGGATGCGGGTCATATCGCTGAGCACAATCACCGCCCCGGCCCGTTCGCCCCGCGGATGGACCAGCCGGGCCCCTTGGACGTGAAAGAACCGCTCCCCTTCCGCGGAAAACGAGACATCGTCCTCGGTAGGTTTGTCGCTGGCGAGCGTCTGACGGACGAACTGCTGGAGGCTCAAGTTACGAACGACCTCCTCGACGGCGCGGCCTTGAGCCGTGGCCGGATCGATGCTGAGCAACTGAGCGGCCGCCTGATTGAGGCTGACGATACGCGCATCCGCATCGACCGCGAGAACCCCTTCGATCATGCTGGACAGAATCGTCTCGAGCTCGTTGCGCTGCCGCGTGATGGTAACGATCCGATCGCTAAGCTGGGAGGCCATTTCGTTGAGGGCTTTGGCCAGATCGTCCAGCTCGGTTGCCGCAGCGGCGGGAGCCCGGACGTTGAACTGCCCCCTTGCAAAGGACTGCGCCACTCGCCTCATACTCACAATCGGCTCGCTGATGCTCCGGGAGACCCATAAACTCAGGATCGCCACGCACACGACAATGATCAGACCCGCCCAGAGAACGTGAGACCGCATGTCTTTGATGACCTGATCCATCGCATTGGCGGAAATCGCCAGACGCACGACCGCACGGGGGGCGGCGTTTTCTTCCACCGGCACGGCGACATAGAGCATTTCCCGTCCCAGAGTCGGGCTCAGACGGACCGATTCTCCGTAGCCGGTGTGGAAAGCCGCCTGGATCTCCGGCCGATCCGAATGATCCTTGACGTTGGAGAGGTCTTCATGGGACTCGCCCAACACACGGCCCGCAGAGGTTATCACGGTGAACCGAAGGCGATCCTGCATTGCCTGGCCGAACCGCTTGCACAAAGCGTCGATCTGGGCGGGATCGCCGTCGAGCATCCGAACGATCTGCGGCGCAGCCACCACGGCCAGGGCCCGCAACTCGGCCCTGGCTTCCCTTCGATAAAATGCGTGAAACGCCTGGGAAAAATAGACGGTTACAGCCACAACGGCCACCAAGGTGACCGCCAGAAACAACGGATACACCTGCCAAATCAGACGGGATCGGAACATGAGTCTTCAGTCCTTGAATCGGTACCCGACGCCGCGAACAGTCTCAATGAGCTTGCCAGCGGCGCCGAGCTTTCGACGCAGAGCTACAATCTGGACGTCCACGGCCCGGTCGGTGACAAGGTAATCGTCGCCGTGGATGGAATCTACGATCTGGTAACGGGTGAATACCTGGCCAGACCGGCGGGCCAGCGTGTGGAGAATGTTGAACTCCGTCAGGGTCAACACAATGGGCTTGCCGGCCAAAGTCACCTCATGACGTCCCGGGTCGATGACCAGACCGTGAATCTTAACCACTCCTTTTTCATCCCCTGTCTCGGTCGCCTTCCGCAGGAGCCGTCGAACGCGGGCCACCAGCACTTTTCCGCTAAACGGCTTGGTGATGTAGTCGTCGGCCCCCAGTTCGAGCCCGGCCACAATGTCGGACTCTTCCCCCTTGGCGGTGAGCATGACGACCGGAATCTGCGAGAGACCCGAGTCGGCTTTCAGCCGTTTGCAGACCTCCAAGCCGTCGATACCGGGCAACATCAAATCCAATATGATCAGATCCGGAATCTTGGACCGTGCCACGGCCAAAGCCTGCTCGCCCGTCTCGCAAGTCAGAACCCGGTACCCCTCTCGATCCAGATTCCATTGCACAAGCTCGCGGATGTCGTCTTCGTCGTCGACGACTAGAATGCTGGCCTTCGACATCAACATCTCCTTACCAGGAACCCGACGAACACACGGTCTCACACGACGAGTCCGTCTGGGTCTCGGACTGAATCTCGCAGACGATTATACACAACCCCTGGAGGATTGGCGATAATTCGCGGAATTCTAACATTCCCCTAACCGGCTTTTAATACAGGTCGGGTACTTCGTAGGACATGAAAGTACACAACGTTCCTTCAATCCTCGGTGGCGGCGGCGGCAATGCCGCAGAAACCGTACTGCGATTTGATCAGAGGAATGGAAATGCTTGACGTGCTGAAGACTTTGCTTTGTGCTGGGGGAGCCGTTTACCTGGTGATTCGCGTGGCCGGTTTCCTGCGTTTGCTGGCCGAGGGCCTGGCCTCTTGGCGCCTGGACCGACGTTTCGCTACACACCGTCGCAATGTCGGCACCAAGCACCGCGAACTGGCGACTGTGTCGCCGCGCCGATCCTGCGATTGACACTCCCGACGATCCGGACCGGCGAGGCGGCAGCACACTCGGGAGCAGCCGCCTCGTCCGGTTCCGGTCACAATTCACTTGCGGATATTCTCGGAGATCGCCGAGAGCAACACTTCCGGCTTGACAGGCTTCTCCAGCACCTTCTTGACCGGCAACCAGGTTTCGTCCGGCTCGAACCCGAACGGCAGATTCATCTCCCGACGGATCCCGGTCATGATGATGATCGGGGTCTCCGCCAGCTTGGCGTCCTCATGCAATTCGCGGGCCACGTTAAACCCTTCATTCTTCGTGGTCATCATCACATCGAGCAGAATGATGTCCGGATCCTCGGCCTTGGCCTTGGCCACGCCATCCTTGCCGTTGTTGGCGGTGTGGACTTCGTAACCTTTGGCGTCCAGCAGGTTCGAGATCGCGTCGACAAATTCCGGGTCATCATCAATCATCAGCACTTTTTTCGACATCGTTTGCTTCTCCTTGAGTTCGCGTGCACGCTACTGGTACAGCGCTTTGGCTAAACCGGCATCGCAAGAAGCCTCCCATGGCGAGTTCTCGCCGGGAAGAACCTTGGTCAATCGCAGCGCATCCCCTCGGGCATAGTCAACCCAACGTCCCATCGCGGTCACCATCTCCTTGACGGCGGCCACGCTTTGCGGGGGCGTCAGGTCGCAACCAGCCTTGCCGGGGTAAATATCATAGAGCCGGCGAACGTCGCCGGGCGTGAAATTCGGCATAATGACATTGGCCCCGGCGGCCAGGGCCCGGGGTCGCTCGTCCCGACCGTGCAGCGAGCCGATCGCGGTGCTGGCCGGGATGTGGGCGTTGGGACAGAGGATTCGCGTCAGGGCGATCATCTTCACGGTCATCTCCAGGTCGCCCGCCGGTTCGCCGGCCAGAGGCGTTTGGGAATGGGGGATGAACGGGCTGACACTGATCATGTCAAAACGGCCTTGTTTGAAGAACTGCAAATCGCCGGCCAGACTTTCGAGCGTCTGGCCTTTGAGACCGACGAGATTGCCGCTGCCGACCTGGTAACCCAGATCCGCCAAATCCTTCAGACACCGTATCCGATTCTCGAAGCTCATGGTGGGGTGGAGCGATCCATACAACACAGGATCGGAGGTCTCGATCTTGAGTAGATACCGGTCGGCGCCCGCCTGTTTCCACATCTGATACTCCTCGCGGCTTCGCTCGCCGACACAAAGCGTGATGGCCGCGTCAAGAGACGATCGTATGTCACTGATGACCTCTCTCAACCAAACTGCGTCGAGATTATCCTCTTCACCGCTCTGGAGCACAATGGTTTTTATCCCGGCCGCGCAAATATTTCGGACGGCTTCGAGAATCTGGTCGCGGGTCAGCCGGTACCTGGACAAACGGATGTTCCGGCGGTTCAAACCACAATACTGGCACGTGTTGCGGCAGATATTGGAGAACTCGACGATGCCTCGCAGCAGGACGCCGTCCCCGACGGACCGACGCCGTACCGCATCGGCGAACCCCGTCAGCGAAGCCATCTCGACGGGGTCCTCGATGCGCAGAATGCGAGTCAAGTCCGCCCGCTCCGGCGTCGGAGCGGAGGCGATTCTCTCCAGCACCGTCTCTATGCCGCGATCGGCCACTACTTGTCCTTCTCCGCCTGTTTGCGGTAGTCCTTGAGAATCTGGACGATCTTCTTGGGGGTCAGTTCGCCGTGGATCTTCTCCCCGATCATCGCCACCGGCGCCAGCCCGCAGGCGCCCAGGCATCGGGCCGGGGCGAGGCTGAACACGCCGTCCTCGGTGACACCGCCGACGTCGATCTTGAGCTCGTCCTTGATGACCTGCAGGATCTGGGCGGCGCCCTTGACGTAGCAGGCGGTGCCCAGGCACAGCGCGATCTCGTACCGTCCCGGAGGGGTCAGCTTGAAGTAGTGATAGAAGGTCGCGACGCCCCAGATGTGGGCGGTCGGAATCCCCATCGTCAGGGCAATCTCGTCCATTACCTGGGTCGGCAGGTACCCGTACAACTCCTGCGCTTTGTGCAGAATCGAAATCAGTTGCGAGTGAGGGTTCTCCTGCTTCTGAAGCTCGGTCATATGCGCCTTGAGCTCCGCCAGTTTTTCCTCGTGCGTGGCGAGGGTCGCCCGCTCTTTCGTCAGAGTCTTTGCCATGTGTTCAGTCCTGGTTCCTTTCTCAGTAAGACTGCGGAATCCCGCAATCATCGAATCTAGAAATATAGGTCCCTACTGCCGGCCCGGGTCTTTTCGTAGTAGTCCATGAAGGCTTCGAAGACCTCCGGCTGTTGCTGCCTGACCTGCTCAATCTCCTGAGCGATCACCTTCTCGCCCGCGGCGGCGGTCTCGGGGCTGGCAAAATCGTCCAGCCACTCCCGGTACGTGATGACGGCGTTGAGCTTGCAGAACCGGCCTTCCTTGCCGCTGCGAAGCAGGCCCATGATCCTGTCCCCGGTGCGACCGCAGCGATAACCGGCCGTGCAGAACGACACGATCGAACCGGCCTCGGCCAGTTCTCGAATCACATCGTCCAGCGAGCGGGTGTCGCCCAGAATGAACTGCTGGCGATCGCCCACCTGGCTCCCATCGGGCCGGTCGGCGTAGCTGCCGATCCCGATCCGACTGGAAGCATCCGTCTGCGTGCAGCCCAGGGGCAGGATTTCCCGCCGAAGCTGGGCGTTTTCGCGGGCGGTCAGAATCATCCCCGTGTACGGCACCGCCAGGCGGATCACCGTGACCAGCCGCTTGAAGTCCTCGTCGCTGACCGCGTGGGGGAGATTCTCGAGGAACGGCGTGTTGTGCGCCGGCTCGAGCCTCGGGAACGAAATCGTATGGGGCCCGACCCCGAACTGCTTCTCCAGATCGATCGCGTGGGCCAGAAGGCCCATGACCTCGAACTTCCAGTCGTACAGGCCGAACAAAGGCCCGATCCCGACGTCGTCGATCCCGGCCTCCATCGCCCGGTGCATGGCGTACAGGCGCCAGCGATAGTCGCCCTTGATCGTGCGAGACGGATGCAGACGCTCGTAGGTCGGCCGGTGATACGTCTCCTGAAAGACCTGGAACGTGCCGATACCCGCGTCGTTGAGGACGCGAAGCTCCTCGATCTGCAGCGGCGCCGCGTTGACGTTGCAGCGCCGGATCTGGCCCCAGCCCCGACGCGTCTTGACCTTCACGTCGTAGATGGTCCGCAGCGTCTCGGCGATGTAGTCCACGCCGGACTTCGGATGCTCGCCAAACACGACGATCAGACGTTTGTGCCCGATCTGTCCGGCCAGGACCTCGACCTCCCGGCGAATCTCGTCCTGCGACAGGATCCGCCGGCTTTCTGCATGGTTGCTGCCCCGAAACCCGCAGTACACGCAGTCGTTGACGCACAGATTGCTCACGTACAGCGGCGCGAAGGTCACGATGCGGTTGTCATAGACCTTCTTCTTGACCGCCGCGGCGGCCTGCCGCATCTCGGTCAGCAACTCCGGGTCCGTGACGTTGAGCAGGCAGGCCGTCTCATCCGGCGTCAGCGTCTCGATGGCAAGAGACTTGGCCAGAATGTCGCGGACCCGCTGCGCGTCGCAACCCGGGTTGGAGGCCAGAGCCCGCTCGATCGCGGACTCGTCGATGAAGTCCCGACCGTTGTGGAGATACTTCTCAATCTGCTCGGGCTTGATCCGATCACGGACCCAGCCTCGTACGGACTTGTCGTCCTTTAGCATCGTCACAACAATCACCCCCTTAGACGATCTTCAACTCCGGCGAGACGATCCCGCGAGGCAATTTTGCCTTATAGTGCGTGTGCAGGAGCTCATGGGCTTTCTCGCTGAGCGGCCGTCCGAGATATTCGCGATAGAGCCTCTGGATGTCCGGGTTGTCATGGCTGCGCCGGATTGTCTTGCCCCGGTCCAAGTCGTAGAGGGCCTGGGCTCGAAGCCGCAGCGCCTCCTCATCGAGCGGAATCGAGTTGGCCGTGGCGTAGGGCTGGCCGCCGCCGCCGATGCAACCGCCGGGACAACCCATCACTTCGACGAAGTGGAACCGATTACGATCCTTGCGAACCATTTCCATGACCTTGTGGGCGTTGCCCAGTCCGTGCGCGACCGCCAGGCGCAGTTCCTTGCCGTCGATGACGACTTTGGCCTCTTTGACGCCCTTGAAGCCGCGGATGTCGGCCATTTCGATGTCCACCAGCGTCTCGCCCGTGTAGAGCTCGTACGCGGTACGGACGGCCGCTTCCATGACACCGCCGGTGACGCCGAAGATGGCGCCGGCGCCGGAGGACAGGCCCAACGGCGAGTCCGGCTTCTCTTCCTTGATGTTCACGAAATCAATGCCGGCGGACTTGATCATCCAGGCCATCTCGCGGGTCGTGACGACGAGGTCCGTCGCCCGCATCCCGTGGACGTCCAGTTCGGGCCGGGCGGCCTCGTACTTCTTGGCTGTGCAACACATCGTCGCGACGCTTAGGATCTTCTTCGGGTCGATCTTCATCTTCTCGGCCCAGTAGGTCTTGATCATCGCCGACGCCATCGACATGGGCGACTTGGCCGTCGAGATGTGGTCCAGCATGTCCGGATAGAACTGCTCGACATACTTCATCCAGGCGCTGGAGCACGAGGTGATCAGCGGCAGCGGGCCGTTGCCCTGGAGCCTCTCGAGAAACTCGCTGCCCTCTTCCATGATCGTCAGATCGGCGGCGAACTGCGTGTCGAACACATAGTCGAACCCGAGCCTTCGCATCGCGGCGATGAGCTGGCCTTCCATGTTCCGGCCGGGCGCCAGACCGAAGGCCTCGCCGATGGCGGCCCGGACCGAGGGCGCGAACTGCGCCACCTTGATCAGGCTCTTGTCGTTGAGTTTCTCGAACAGTTCCTGAGTATAGTTCTTCTCGACGAACGAAGCCGTCGGACAAACATTGATGCACTGGCCGCAGCCGCTGCAGACGCTCTCGGCGAACGGCATGTTGTACGCCGGCATCACCACGGTGTTGAATCCACGGTGGGCCTGCGTCAGGCAGTGAACGCCCTGGATCTCCGAGCACATCCGCACACAACGGCCGCAGAGGATGCACTTGTCCGGGTCGCGGATGACGCTGGCGCCGGAGAGGTCCTTCTCATAGTGCTTGCGCTCGCCGGTGAAGTGGCGATGGCGGATGCCCATGGAGTAGACCAGCCGCTGGAGTTCGCAGTTGCCGTCTCGCTCGCAGGTGTGGCAGTCCTCGGGATGATTGTCCACGAGCAGTTCCACGATGTCGCGTCGAGCCTGGCGGAGTTCCTTGGTGTTGGTGCGGATCTTCATCCCATCGGCCACGGGGTAGCAGCACGAGGCGACGAAATTCCGCATGCCCTCGACCTCGACGATGCACACGCGGCACGTGCCCTCGATCGAGAGCTTCGGATGGTAACAGAGCCTCGGGATGTGGTAGCCGCACTTGTCGGCCGCCTGCATGATCGTCTGGCCGGGATCGACCTTGTATTCCCTGTCGTTGATCGTAATCGTGAGTTTCTTCGTATCGTTCATGTTCTATCCTCAAACCTTTGCGACGGCTTCGAACTTGCAAGTGTTGAAGCACAGGCCGCAACGGACGCACTTGTCCTGATCGATCGTATGTTTGGTCTTGGGGCTTCCCGAAATCGCGCCGACCGGGCACACCCGCTTGCAGGCGCCGCAGCCGATACACTTGTCGACAATTTCGTATGAAATGAGGCACTTGCAGGCCTTCGCCCGGCACTTCTTGTCGTGGATGTGCTCTTCGTACTCCTCGCGGAAGTTCTTGATCGTGCTGAGCACGGGGTTGGGCGCTGATTGCCCCAGGCCGCACAGGGCGGACTTCTTGATCATGGTGCCGAGCCGTTCGAGTTTCTCGATGTCGCCGGGCCTGCCTTTGCCTTCGGTGATGCGGACCAGGATTTCGAGCATGCGTTTGGTCCCCTCCCGGCACGGGGTGCACTTGCCGCAGGATTCATCCTGGGTGAACTCCAGGAAGAACCGCGCGACGTCGACCATGCAGGAGTCCTCGTCGATGATGATCATGCCGCCGGACCCCATGATCGAACCGGCCTTGGCCAGCGACTCGTAGTCGATGGGCGTGTCCAGGTACTGCTCAGGAAGGCAACCGCCGGAGGGGCCGCCGGTCTGGACGGCCTTGAATCGCTTGCCGAACGGGATGCCGCCGCCGACGTCGTAGATGATCTCGCGAAGCGTCGTGCCCATGGAGACTTCGATCAGACCGGTGTTGACGACCTTGCCCGCCAAGGCGAAGACCTTCGTGCCCTTGCTGGTCTCAGTGCCGATCGTACGGAACCAGTTGGCGCCGTCGAGGATGACGACCGGAACGTTGGCCCAGGTCTCGACGTTGTTGATCAGGGTGGGCTTGTTGAAGAGGCCCATCGCCGCCGGATAGGGAGGCCTCGGTCGCGGCATCCCGCGAGCGCCTTCAATCGAGTGGATGAGCGCGGTCTCTTCGCCGCAGACGAAAGCCCCGGCACCCAGCCGGATCTCGATGTCAAACGAGAAGTTCGAACCTAGAATGTTCTTGCCCAGCAGGTTGTGGGCTCGCGCGTCCTCAATGGCCTTCTGGATTCGCTGGATCGCCAACGGGTATTCAGCCCGGATGTAGACCACGCCCTTCTCGGCGCCGATGGCATAACCGCCGATGGCCATGCCCTCGACGATTGTGTGCGGATCGCCCTCGATGGCACTCCGGTCCATGAAGGCGCCGGGATCGCCCTCGTCGGCGTTGCAAATCACATACTTGGGCGTGGCCTTCTCATTGGCGGTCAACCGCCACTTGCGCCCGGTGGGGAAACCTGCGCCGCCGCGGCCGCGAAGGCCCGACTTCTCCAGCTCGCTGATGACCTGGTCGGGCGTCATCTCCGTGATCGCTTTGGCCAGGGCCTCATACCCGCGGAGGGACAGATAGTCGTCGATGTTCTCCGGATCGATGATGCCGCAGTTGCGAAGCGTGACCCGCATCTGTTTGCCGAAGAATCTCGCGTCGCCGAAGACGCGGAAGAACCGGTTGTACAGGTGGTCCTCCTGGATCACCAGGCGGGCCACCGGCCGATTGTGGACCAGGTGTTCCTCGACGATCTCGGGGATGTCGGCGTCGGTCAGACGCCCGTAGATGGTGTAGCCGGGATTGACCACCATGATCGGGCCTTTGTCGCACATGCCCAGGCAGCCGGACAGACCGATGGTCGTTCGGTCGGCCAGGCCGTGCTTGTCCAACTGCTCCCGCAGGATCGCGGTGAGCTTGCGCGACCCCTTGTTTATACAGGAGGTCCCGTCGCAGACGATGATTCGATATGCTGTCGCAGTCACTGTGCCTATTCCTTTCGAGAAGAAGTTTGAAGTCTCAAGTTTGAAATTTGACGCAGGAGGAACCGCTCCTTCGGACTTGAACTTGACACTTCAAACTTCACGCTTCTTCAGTCGATAACCCACTCTTTGATGACTTCGCCGTTCTTGAGGTGACGCTCGATGATCTGCTGGGCCCGGTCCTTGTCCACCTTGCCGTACTTGACGGGGCTCTTGCCCGCCTCGATCACCTCGACGGTCGGTTCCAGGTTGCAGCGGCCGGCGCAACCTTTCTGGCTGAGGTACACGTCCGTCAGGCCGCGACTGACGGCCTTCTGGAACACCTCCATCACGTCTTTTGAGCCCGCGGCGATTTCGCAGGTGGCCATGCCTACGTACACCCTCTTTGTCGAGAGATAGCCCTTGCCGATGATTCGGCTGACGGCCTCGGCCCGTTTCTTCTTGATCAGTTCCAATGGGGTCGGCATCTTTTCTTAGTTCCTTTCTATCCGAAATACGAACGAGTTCCCGTGCTCCCGAGGCTCGACCGTGATCGTCCCGCCGTGTTTCTCGATGATCTGCTTGGTGATGTACAGACCCAACCCGGTCCCCTTGACCTTCTTGGTCTCGGGATTGTCCAGCCGCGAGAACTTCTGGAACAACTTCGCCCTTTGCTCTTCGCTCATGGGCGTGGAATCGTTATAAACATCCACCTCGATCATTCCGTCGATCTGCTGGGCACTGACCCGGATCCTGCCGGCGTCCGGGCTGTACTTGATCGCGTTGCTGACGAGGTTGTTGGCCACGATCTGCATCAGGTCCGCGTCGGCGTGGACCACCATCTCCGGACCGATCTCGTTGGCGATCTTGAGGCCTTTCTTCACCGCCATCGGCAACAGCGAATTGATCGAAGTGTCGAAGACGTCCTTTTTGAGGTTCAGGCTTGTCTTGTGTACGGGCAGCTCGCCCCGCTCAACCCGGCCCAGGCTCAGGAACTTCTTGACCGTCGCGTCCAGATAATCGAGGTTCCTCGTGACCGAATCCAAGGCCTTTCGCTGCTTGAAGTTGACCAGACCCAAATACCCGTCGCGGACTGCGTAGGCGTTCATCACCGCCGAGGCCAGAATCCCCTTGAGCTCGTGGGCGACGAACCCGATCAGGTCGATGTAGCTCTTGTTCGTAGCCGCCAATTTCTCGTTGGAGATCCGCAGGCTCGTCTCCCGTTCCTTCAAACCCATCGACATGGCATTGAAAGCCTCGGCCATGCTGTTGATCTCCTTGATCGAAGTGTTCGGATCAATCTGGTACCCCCAGTCGCCGGCGGCCAGGCATTCGCTGGCGCGGACGACTTCGGTCAGGGGTCGAGAGATGGCCCCCGCCAACACCACCGAGAAGACCACTGCGATTACAGAGACCGCCACGACCGACAAGAGAAACAGTTGCATGACCTCACGGGCCATATCGACGAACGGCTGTTCGAGAGTGCCCACGTACAAAATGCCGATGATCTCTCCTCGAATGTTTCGAATCGGTTCGTAAGCGCTCTTGTAGTAATCCGTCACCACAAAAGCCCGTTCGTGCCACGTCCGGCCTTGCTCGACGACCGCCCGATAGACCTCTTCGGAAACGCGGGTACCGATCGCCCGGCGGCCATCCCTGTCCTGAACGTTGGTGGCGATTCGAACGTCGTCGAGGAAGATCGTCACGGTGCCGACCGGTTTACCTTTGTACATGTCGTGTCCGAACACCATCGCGCGGACATGGTCCACGAACGTGTCGTCGCGATTGATGGCCCGCCCGCCGTACAAGACGGCCCCCACCCTCCCCTGCTCATCGAAAATCGGGACCGCGTATTCCTTGGCCATGACCAGATCGAGCTTTCTCCTGTCGCTGGGGCGCGCCCGGGGGGTCGATCGGACCTCGATCGGCGGTTTGCCCGGAAAATCGCTCATCGAAGCAAGCTCCTCGGCCGAGATGATTCGGGTGCCTCCGACCGGCCGCTCCTTTTCGATGGCCGCCAGGGCAATCTCGCTTCGAAGCGAGGCCAGATCGCTTGCGGTCACGTACCGCAGGTAATGCACATTGAGCTTGTCTTTCAGAGACTCGAGGTTGCCGTTGGGCGAAACGAGCTTCAACGCCTGGCCGATGCGCTCGATCTCGGACGTGTAAACCGTCCTGGCCGTTGCCAGATCGCGAATGACCTTTCGATCCGTCCGTTCGATAATGTCTTTCTGGATCACCCAATACCCCAGCAAGGCGATGGAGATCGAAAGCAACAAAATCACCATGAGAAACGAGACCAGAATCCTCGTCTTCACAGAGACCGGCGGCAATATTCGATTAGTTCCCGTTTTCTTGGGCATTGACGAAATAAATCAGATTCTCAAGCTCTGTCTCAAGGTTGATATTGCTTACGATCGAGCCGGGGGGAGCCTTCAGGCAAATCGGGGCAAAATTCAGCACCCCCTTGATCCCGGCGGCCAACACAAGCCCCAGGACCTGTTGGGCGGCGTAATCGGGAACCGCGATGATCGCCAGCGTAATGTTACGGCTTTTGACAAATTCAGCCAGATTCTCTAGGGGCAGCACGGGCGGTTTGCCGTCCGGATTGTACTTCACCGGATCGATTTCAAACCCTGCGGCAATGCTGATGCCGCTTCTCTCAAAACCGGGATAGTGCAGCAGGGCCCGTCCAATGTTTCCGACGCCGATCAAAACGAATTCCTGAAGTTGCTCTTTTCCCAGAATCTTGTTGAGCTGGTCGGCGAGTTCATCGACCTTATACCCCCCTCGACGGTTCCCGGTAATCCCAAATTGAGAGAAGTCCTTGCGGACCTGCGCCGCCGTAACACCGGCGGCATCCGCCAGATTATCGGAAAAGACCCTGACAAAGTTCAGCGTCTTGAGCCGATTCAGCGCGTTTTTGTACCTCGATAACCTTATAATACAACTTCGATTGGCCATGACCTGCATGCCTTGCCATCATCCGCGTTCGGGCTTACACGAGACTGATTGGGGCACCCCCCGAAAATACTTATCAACTCTTTGTCGCACCATTATCGAACATATACACATGCAGGTCAAGTAAAATGTTGCACCTTTTTTCACATTTTGATTTTGGATGCCTCCACATAAAACCGGAAATGTCCGGGTTCTATGCCAGGGCAGGATTTTGGCAACGAATGCCCCCTTTTCCTTCATGCATCGCGACACACCTATAAGATAAAGTCCTACTTTAACAGGGGAAAATCCAGATTCAATGCGAAAATCTATGCTTCATTTAGGCAAATCCTGCCTTTAGAAACCCTGGGGCTCTGCCGAATTCTCAAGCGGCGGTTTAAGAGGGATTTTCCCCCAAGAAGTTAAAAGGACAGTACCATGGCATACACCGCGACACAGAACTACACCCAGAATAGGACCACCAACGACAAGGAGGGCAAGTATCTGACCTTTGCCCTAGCCAACGAGGAATACGGCCTGGAGATCCTCAAGGTCCGCGAGATCATCGGGTACATCGATGTGACCGCGGTACCTCAGACCCCCTCGCACGTCAAGGGCGTGATCAACCTCCGTGGTCAGGTCATCCCGGTGGTAGACCTGCGGGCCAAGTTCGGTATGGCCACCACCGACGTCACCGACCAAACCTGCATCATCGTGGTCGAGATCACCCAGTCCGGCCGCAAATTCAACACCGGCATCATCGTCGACCGCGTCCAGGAAGTCCTGGACATCGCGGGCCAGGACATCGAGGAGGCCCCCCAGTTCGGCGCGTCGGTGGACACCGCCTTCATCCTGGGCATGGGCAAGATCGGCGACAAGGTCAAGATCCTGCTGGATATCGACCGCGTCCTGACCGGCGGCGACCTCGGCGCCTTCGCCGGTGTCAGGTCCCTGGATGCGTCCGGTTCGGGCGATTTGGAAATGTGATCTGATGTGGCTGCACCATTGAAACCGGCCGGGATCGCACAGACACCAATACAACACAGCACATCGTTTTAGGGGGTACGCGTATGTTTAGAGGCATGAAACTCGGAACGAAGATCGCCTTGGGATTCGGAGTGTTGATCGTCATCAGCACTATTTTGGGATTCACGGGGTACTACAGTGCCTCGCGAGAAAGCACTGCGATTACGGACTTGGGCGAGGTCCGTTTGCCAAGTGTTCAATCCCTCCTTGTCATCAAGTCGGCAGGACTGGATGTCAAGAGCGCGCAGAGAACGCTCCTGAACATGGATCTTGATCCGGCGGTCCGAAAGCGACAGTACGATATCGTGACCGCCGCTCGCGACACTTACGGCGCCGCGTGGAAGACCTATGAGCCGCTCCCTCAGACCTCGGAGGAAGCATCGCTCTGGAAGGAATTTGTTCCTGCTTGGGAGGCATGGAGGGCCGACAACACCGAGTTCTTCCGTCTTGCGACGGAGATCGACGCGCTCAAGATCGGCAATCCCGTCAAACTGGAGCGGGATTTGTCGCAGTTTCGCGGGGACCACTACAAGCTGATGGGGGATGCGCTCGATATGATCGCCCATGGAAAGGCGTTTGAGGGCGGCGAGGACCACACGACCTGTCGGTTCGGAAAGTGGAAGACAACTGCCAAACAGGAGAACCCCGACGTTTTGGCGGCCTTGCAGGCAGTCGAGCAGCCGCACCAGTGTTTCCACGACGCGGTCAAGAGGATGAAGGAAATGGTTCGCGCCGGCAACACGGTCGAGGCGAACAAACTTTTCGATGAGGTGATGCGTCCCTGCGCTGAAAAAGTTTTTGGTGAATTCGACAAGATCCTCGCGAAGGCGAATGCCGCAACTCAACTGGCCGACCAACTGAACCACCAGGCGATGGAAATCTGTCGGGAAAGCCAGACGAAAGCCAACAATCTTTTGGACAAGATCATGAAGACCAGCGAAGACGTGGCCAGGCACGAGACCTCCATTGCCGTTGCGCAAGCGAGTTTCTTCAAGGCGCTGTCTCTTACCGCAATGGTCACAGGCATCATTGTTGGAGTCGTCCTGGCGGCGTTCATTACCCGCGGGATTACCAAGCCGCTTCGTCGGATCATCAGTGGCCTGACCGACGGCGCCGAGCAGGTGGCCTCCGCTTCGGGTCAGGTCTCGGCGGCTTCGCAGTCGCTGGCCGAGGGGGCGACCGAGCAGGCCGCGGGTCTGCAGGAGACCTCTTCGAGCCTCGAAGAGATGTCCAGCATGACCAAACAGAACGCCGACAACGCCCAGCAGGCCAACACCCTGGCCGCGGAGGCCAAGAAGGCCGCCGGCACCGGTTCCGAGGCGATGAGTCGGATGAGCCAGGCGATCCAGGAGATCCAGAAGAGCTCCGACGAGACCTCCAAGATCATCAAGGTGATCGACGAGATCACGTTCCAGACCAACCTGCTGGCGTTGAACGCGGCGGTCGAGGCCGCGCGGGCGGGCGAAGCGGGCAAGGGTTTTGCGGTGGTGGCCGAAGAGGTTCGCAACCTGGCGATGCGGTCGGCGGAAGCGGCCAAGAACACCGCCAGTATGATCGAGGAGTCGGTCAAGAACGCCAAGAACGGGGTGGACATCGCCAACGAGGTCAGCAAGGTCC